>Ga0304729_1000027_pt1 | contig 98559 bp, 81 predicted proteins | sample C_131016_MF_Meta_FD_190475 | JGI IMG/M metagenome (GOLD analysis project Ga0304729, IMG submission 190475) | Freshwater microbial communities from Lake Croche, Canada to study carbon cycling - C_131016_MF_MetaG (v2) (version 2) | ecosystem: Environmental > Aquatic > Freshwater > Lake | place... | reverse complement strand
TGATGATTTTGATACCAATGCCGTAGGCACTCTTAATTTACTTGAAGCTGCAAGACGTGCATGCCCAGACGCGCCTTTTATCCACATGTCCACCAATAAAGTGTATGGAGACGCACCTAACTTACTGCCCTTAGTTGAATTGGAGACCCGCTGGGAGTTTGCAGATCCTGCTATGCAAAATGGCATTGCAGAAACATTTACTATTGACCAAAGCAAGCACTCCCTTTTTGGCGCCTCCAAAGTAGCAGCTGATGTAATGGTGCAAGAATATGGCCGCTATTTTGGCATGCAAACCTGCGCCCTTAGGGGTGGCTGTCTAACTGGCCCCAATCATAGTGGTGTTGAACTACACGGGTTTTTAAGTTATTTAATTAAATGTAATCTAGAAGGTAAAAAATATACGGTGTTTGGCTATCAAGCTAAACAAGTGCGGGACAATATTCACTCTTATGATGTTGCACGATTTATTTGGGAATTCATTCAAGCCCCGCGCTCAGGTGAGGTATATAACATCGGCGGCGGCAAAAATAATAGCTGCTCAATGATTGAAGCATTTGATCGTGTTGCACAATTATCGGGCAAAAAAATGCACTGGGAATATAGCGATAAAAATCGTGAGGGCGATCATATGTGCTACTACAGTGATCTATCTAAAATGAAAGCGCATTATCCTGCATGGGATATCACTAAATCATTAGATAGCATCTTTACAGAGATTGTCGACAGCTGGAATGTGCGCAAAAGTTAAGTGCGCGGCGATACTGTGCATTGCTTAATTCTTAACCGTAATTACCCGCCTGGGGCAGGCATTACTGGCGCATCTGCTAATGAATTAGCTGAGTATTTGACTATGCAGGGTGTCAAGGTTGAAATCATTACTACTCATGGGCAATATGCAGGAGCTGGTTCACGCAAAGCAGTCTTTGGACAAGTTCACTATGTACCCGCTTTTTATAATGGCAAAAATAAGTTAATGCGCTTGTGCGCTAATTTAATTGAAGGCTTTTTGATGGCGAGAAAAGCTAGGGAACTCCAACAAGTGCCTTGGATCTGCATGACTGATCCGCCTTTACTGAATTTCTGGGTTGGTCGGCTTGCAAGTAAGCTCAACATTCCTTGGGCCTATTGGAGTATGGATCTTTTCCCGCAAGCTTTTTATGCTGCGAAACTAGTTCAGCCCAAAAATTTTATCTACCAATTCCTCCTTAAGTCCATTAAACGCCATCAGCCGAATTTACTCATTGCCCTAGGCTCCAAGCAAGCAGAATTTATTCAACAATCATATGACTGGAGCATACCTTGCCTTATTTTGCCTTGTGGCGTTTTAAAGAGAAATAGAGCCGAAGCAAAGCCCGCCTGGGCTCAGCAGAACGGTAAAATTCTATTGGGCTATGCAGGCAATTTGGGGCAAGCCCATGAGCCAGAGTTCATTCTTGAGCTCATACGTCAAATGGATACCTCGCGCTTTCATTTCATCCTGAGCACTTATGGGGCAAAGGCGCAAGCCCTATTAAATCTTGCAAAGAAGATGCAAGGGGTAGAGATTTTGGAAACCATTCCCCAGAACCAACTACAATTTATTGATGTACATCTTGCTACCTTAATTCCCTCATGGGATCATGTCTGTGTGCCATCAAAAGCGGTCAGCTCTATTTGCCAAGAGGCTGCACTACTTTATTGCGGCACAAATACTAACGATAATTGGCACTTACTAGGCGACGCGGGTTGGCATATTGATCCCACAGCAAATCTATCTAGCCAAGTGAACCAATTTTATGCCCAATTAAACCCGGCAAGGTTGGCGCAGAAAAAAAGTAATGCCGCAGTTATAGCGATAGACTTACAAGAGACTCAACAAAAAGGCTTTGCTGCCATCCTCCAATTTATTCAAGGCAATCAAAAACACTAATGCATTACACCGAAATACCTAAAACATGCGTAATGGCCGTCTTAATATCTACCCCATGCTCTTGTTTGTAACGCTCAACCTGAGCTACATTACGATCAGCTAAATTACGATACCAATAGCCCTGTAAGCGATGAAAAGATCGGCCATTAGCATCATCTAAAAAGCCGCCCAGTAATATATAACGATACATAAAATAAGCTATTGAGCGCAGCCCCTTTGGTAAGCGCGCATAAATTTTTTCTTTTATCTTACGCTTTAAACTTAGTTGTGAAACTACTGCTTGCGATGCCACTGAATCGCTTACGGAAAAATGGTACTTCAAATTGAGTAAATCTACTGCCTCGCGCTTAGCATAATTTTCATGTTTGGCTCGCCACCATTCCAAACTTTGCAAATTATTATCAATAATTGCACCGGATAAATTCAGCGATTGTCCATCTAGCTTAATATGTTCATCCATCCAGCGTGATTCAGAGCGGCCATGCCCAAAACGAAATAATCTTAAGGTACGCATCCCCCCCATACCACCATGCTTTAAGAGCGATCCCTGAAAAACCATTTTCCGAATACATTGCAATCCAACAATGGATGAATTAATAGTTAGTAAGGTTTGCTTGATCTCATCAATCAATGCAGTCGTTAAAATTTCATCAGCATCTATTCTAAAAACCCACTCTGTACTAGCGGGCAATTGACTTAAGGCCCAGTTAAATTGCACTGAATGGTTATTTTGCCAAGCACGCTGCAAAATAGTGGCTCCACAGCGCCTGGCGATATCAACAGTATCATCGGTTGAAAAAGAATCTACCACGACAATATTTTTTGTTAAGGGGAAGATACTCTCAATGCAGCGCTGCAAATGTAGACTTTCATTGAAAGTTAAAATAACTGCGGTAATTGAATTCATACGCTTTGTAATTTAAACAAGAAAATTATTTCAAAACTTGCTTAAGATAAGCTGTTTTAATCCAAGCCAAAAATCGTGCGACAAATAAAGGCCAGCCATTGATTAGCAAGGCTAAACGGTACTCTTGGGCAACCGCTTGAAGATGTTGGTCCGTGCCATAAACTTCGTTAACTACCAGTAATTGGTTAACTATAGACACCTTTAGTCGCTCGGGATGAATCCGCAAGAAATGTTCAAAATCAGCCAAAAAACGATAAGACTCATCAAATCGATGATCTTTTAATAGAGTTGCGCGATAAACGATCGCTTGATGCGAAGTGGGCAAATTCCAATACCGCCACCAGATGGGTTTTGGCATTCTTACAATTCCCCTTACCGAAAAACCAAATAGCACTAAATCGACATTCTTTTTAAATATATTTTGAATGTAATCAACACTATTTTCATTAGCAAAGATATCGCCACTATTTAGAAAAAGAATACATTCCCCATGGGCTAGCATCGCCCCTTTATTCATTGCATTATAAATTCCACTATCTGGTTCAGATACCAATCTATCCCTTACTCTAATAAATTGATTGGCCAGAGCAAGTGATAAATCAGTTGAATTGCCGTCAATAAAAATCCATTCAAAATCCTGATTACTTTGCATGCGCAAGGAGGAAATTGTTTTTTCTAGACCAATTTCATTATTACGATTTATGGTAATAATAGATAGCATTGGTAGGCTTATTGCGCTTTCAATACTTGATTTGAAGCTGGCAAACCATGCTCTATCTGCTTACTACCTGCAGTTTGATTAAAAGCCAAGATTGCCAGTAAAAGACCTCCAAAAGAAAGTCCATTAGAAAATCCACCTACCGAAAACGATGTGCATAAAATCGGCACCAGCAAGAGTAGAGCTAAATATGACCCCGTTCGTTTGCGCAACTCCCAAAAATATAAACAAGGGATTAATATCAATACATAGATCCCAAATTGATAAAGTGCCCGCGCAACGAAAGATTGCAACATAATAGGGTCACAATTAAAGTAATTACCTGTAAACCAATTGGCGTAACCTTCCATCCTATTACAAATCCCTAATGGAATTTTTTGATAAACACCCATTCCAAGAGGATTTTTTAATATCTCAATAAAGCTGTAATCATAAAAAGATAAAAGCCCTAAAAATGTTTTTAATCGGTCTACTTGATCAATATTTGTGACATTAAAAGATGATACTCCGCGAATAAAAACCAAATATCCCAATACACAACTTATTGCAATGCTAACCCAAACTATTTTTTTGCGGTCAAGTGAAAAGAGATAAAAAATAGAAACAACTAAAAAACTAGCTAAACCCGATCGACTTCCTGTTAGCAAAATAGAGATTGCGACTAATAAATAAATACGAATATCCCTATCGCGATAAATAAAAGTAATGATAGCAAAGCAATATAAGATCAAAGGTACCTCAAAATTATTCTCAAAAAGAAAATTAGGTCTTGTCATAAAATAGCCATCACGAGCCCACCATAGCCCAATATTCCCTATTAACAATAGGGGGTAAGCAACTATGAAACCATATGCAATTGATTTAATTGGCCAGTCTACGCGCAACCCCGACATCAAATAAAAAATAATTAAATAAAAAAATGGTTTTACAGAAGTCCAATAGCGATTATCGAACTCTGTATCTAGGCGGGCTGGAGAAAAACAAAGAAAGTAAATGAGAAGTAGAACTGGAATAGCAAGTGCAGGCGAAACGATTTGGCGCATTTGAAAAATGGCCCAAATTGCAAATAAGCCAATCAGTACATCAGGTAAAACAGTGATTGGCAAGGGGCTATAAAAAGTCAAGGCTGACAAGATAAATGCAAGCAGCAATATGCCAGTAACTAATCGATAATTTCGCAAATGCAGTCGCACTAATTGATACGCCATTATTATCACCGCACTAAATGCCAGCGTCACGACTGTAGCTAATATTCTATTATTAAGAAACTTCTGTACAAAATAGGAAATAGCGAAATAGTTCACGAAGTCATTCATTCAGCGTGGCTAAAATAATTTTCCATATTGAAATCGCAACCAATCTAAAAAACAATTCAATAGTAGTCCTAATAGCAAGCAGCCAATCAAAAGATGCCAAAAACGTGGGCTAACATGTTGGTCGCTAACTCGAATGGGCGAACTTTGCAGAGCATTCTCATTCACAATATACTCGCCACTAACCGTTGGATTAACGCCAAAAACATACCTAAGATAATTATCTTTTTGAACATTACTATAACTAATTACTTCTTCTGCAATTAACAGAGCACAATTATTTACTAACTCTCGACTCGGTAAGCGAATCACAACCTGTAAGCTGAGTCCGTAATTTACTTCATTGGCAACTATCGCATTTACTAAGCGTTTTCTATCTGCATTGCTATCGGTTAAGCCACACCCCTGCAAAACACTCAGGGGAAAGTCTTCAGGTCTTAAGAGGTATTTTTTTACATCTAAAGCCGTTGGCACAGTTTTAATAATATTTTTTTCTACAATGCCTTGGGCAGTAATGCCATTTGACGATGGCATTTTAATCATCAAACTAGCCTCATAGATTCGTGGCGAAACATAATAAATAGCCCCCCCTACAACCAATCCACAAATACCAAAACTTAAAAGTCGATAACGTGTTTGAGCAATATAAGTAAAAATCCACTTAAGGGTCAGGATTTTTTTAGGTTCTTGCGCCCCGTCAACAGTTACATCAGATAATTCAGACATTTTGTATTTTAGAGTGAATAAGGCTTATTTTGTCATACCCTCGGCGGTGTATGTGTCTACCCGTTTAGAATATGGCAAAACCTGCATTACTGAAACCTTCTGACTGCCGTCAAATTTAATGAAAAATGCCCAATTGTTCCCCAAATTGAATCTCTTTAAGATAGTCGTCACTATTGGCGTAATAATCTATTTCTTTGGACTAGCCATCTTTTTAATTCAATTTATTCATGAGAGGGCGCTAGCGCCCCGCTACTCAGCTAGCTTAAAAGAAGGAATTGATTTTACTAGACCAGGTTATCCAGCCTTTATTAAACAAGTTACTGGCATTTCATTTCATGAAAATTGGGGGCGCTGGACCGATGAACGAGGTGCAGGAAAAGTAATATTTACTTTTACAGAGCCCTTACCAGACCGTTTCACACTCGTTATATCTGCTAAAGCTTATGGTCCAAATGCTGCTGCTCCTTCCTTAATTAGGATCGGTGATGTCACCCAAAACCTCACCATCAGCAATACTTCGACATTTGAGACCTATCGCATTCCCTTTGTCTTAAATCAGCCTAGCTCGACGATTGCCATTACGCCACCAAAACCAACTGCGCCTCCATTAACTGACCCCAACTACTCTGATCGAAGAAGGCTGGGAATCGGGCTAGAAAGTATGCAAATTGTGCTAATGCCTCCTATAGAATAGATACCACTTTAATCCATAGCATTTCATCTTTAACTTTAAATTGAACAAAATTTCTTATCCTGCTTCTTCCTGTTATTTAAATCTTCTCATAAGGAGCTTAATAGCCATAAGCATTTTTATCGGGAGTATATTTTTTGCTTTAATAATTTTTTTTATTGCAGATTACGCCTATTCAAATCTACGTCCAATTGACAAAACTGGTGGCACCTCGTTGATGCTTTTCAAAGATCAAGGCTGGTATGAGCTAAACCCAAACCAAAAACTTCAAGAGCAATGGGGGAAAAGTACCTTTGAAGTAATAACCGATCAACTAGGATTTAGAACGGGTCCCAATAAACCGAAATCTGGAAAAGCAGAGATTATATTTTTAGGTGACTCTTTTACGTTTGGAATGAATCCTTGGGAAGAGAGTTTTGTTGGATTGTTTGATAATGATTCAAAATTAAAGATTATTAATGCTGGGGTAGTATCCTACTCCCCTACTGCATACCTCTACACTTATCAAAAAGCTTTAAAAACTGAAGCACTAAAAAAAGAGCATATTGTAGTAATTGGTCTAGATCTAAGTGATGTTCAAGATGAAGCCGCATACTATCTAACCGGATTAACACACCCTATTAAAAGGCAATTCTGGGGAAAGGCCTATCAAGATCCAAATACAAATTTTTTTATATCGATGCAAAAATTTTTGCAGAACAATATGAGATTGACATATCGAATTTTTATGCTTGTCGCAAATTCGCCATTTATAAATCCACCAGAAAACGTCTTCATCACCACTCGGTCCGCATTTACCTGGGAAGATTGGAATGTATTAAATCAAAAACCTGGGGAAGAATATACACCGTTTGGCAGAAAACACTACGTAGGATATGCTCCCCTTGGAGTTGCTGGGGGCCTAAAAAAAATCAATCAGAATATTGCTGAGTTAGTTAAGCTTGCCAAAAAAAATAATTCTAAAGTTTATCTACTTATTTATCCTTGGCCTGCGCAAATTAAATTTGCACAAAAATTTAATTGGTCTAACTATGCCAAAAATCTATGCCTAGAAACCCATTGCGATGGAGTAATAGATGCAACCCCAATATTTATAGATTACGCCCAAAAAAATCCTAACTGGTATTTTCATTTGTATACAGCTGGTGATGTTCACTTTAATCGAAATGGAAATCAAATTATTTCTAATGAACTAAAGAAAAAACTAAGTCATGAATAACGCCTGCCTTGTACTTTAATTGCTCAGTCAAAGCGCGCCGCAATTAACCCAATCGCAATTGCCCTTAAATCCGTATCAGGCCCATAAATCCGCTGAGGTTTGGATGGTGACTCAAAATACCAATTAATAATAAGCGGCTCTTTTGGGGGCTGCGCGCTAGCTAAGTTAAGCACAATATTCATTGGTGAGTCAGGTCGTAATTTAATATTTATTGGGTGCTGATGATTCATAGTCAATGAAAAACGCTGCTCATGGTGTTCATCATTAAATAATCCTTGAAATTGTAAATGTAGTGTTTTAGCGCCAAGAGGAATCTTTGGAAATACTAATTGCGCCTCACTGCCGTTTGACAATACACCCCAACTTTCAGAGCTATGCCATCCGTAAGATAAGTAATTAATGCCTTCGCCTTTTTCTTTAAAGAAAATTAGTTGACCAGTATTCAAAGTTGGCTCAACTATAGTAATTTCTTTTAAATTACTTCCATCGCCATTCTTAGGCAATACACAAGTTTGGCAATTCTTCCACCCAGGCGCTAGCACAATCAAGTTATCCACTAGTGCCAATAAATCATTTTGCGGATTAAAGACTGCTGAAAGTGCTATGAGGCTATTTGGGCTAATAACATATAAGGTCATTGGATCAAGTGGCCCTAGACGCAAAGCCTCATTAATGAATTTACTTTCTAGTGCTTTTTTAGTTTCATCTTCACGGGCAAAGCTAGCAGAGTTTGTCTCCATTCCATGTTCTAAGGCAAACTTAGCTAAAGGACTATAGTAAAGCGTCGGGTCGGCCTTTAATACCCGCGCATAATGAGCGCCAGCAATAGGCCAAAAAGGGTCGCGAAGTGGACTTTCAAAATGGGTTAACGAGCCCCCGCCAGTAGCCATTTGATGAGATCTCTTTAAATAGCCAGCGCTCGAATCCCCTAGCTGAACCAATACCGCTAAGCTCAAAATCCAGAATTTCAATTTAGGGCGATAACTATGCGTCACTCCCCACAAAATGAAGATAATTAATAGGTAATATGCAGGCCAAGCCATACGCGCTGAACCGCGCCAAATGCTCACTAAATCGAACCAGGGCTGAGTAATCGCAAAGTCATAATGCCATGTACCAATGCCAATTTGATTAGACAAGGCAAAAACTAAAAGTAGTAAACAAGCTACTACCGTAAACCGATAGCGCTTGATGTTGAGCCAAATTGGTGAAAGGTTTTTAAACCAGCTGGGAATTGCTAATAGGGAAAGGCATAGGAGACCTAGGCCTAAATAATTAAACCCCTCAAAACGGCGTCCTTCGATTTCATAAATTTGTAATCGAATACTACTATCGCTCAAATTAGGTAACACGTAACTCCAAGAATCTGGATCAATAAAAGCGAAAAGATTCATACGCCAAATACCAAAATGTTTACTACCAACACCTAAAGCCATAAAATAACCAGCTGCTGCCATGAATAAGAGTGTCAGTAAAATAATGGTTAAGCATTGAATCGAAAAATTAATCAATTGCGATAATCGCTCAGCTTTATAGGCTTGATTCAATAGACTACAAATCCATAAAATACTTACAATTGTTAGTAAGTAAAAATGGATCCAAGATGTTAGAGCCATAAGGAGCGCCCAATAAAGCGGTCGGGCCTTTTTATCGGGAGTAAAAGTCAAATAAAAAGCAGCTAGAATTACAAAGTGGCTGGCAAGTGCGCCCACAAGACCAACTCGCCAAATAAATGCGGGCGCAGAGCCCAACAAAATACAGATACAGAAACGTAGCCAAAACTGATTTGATAACAATTTGCTTATCAGCCAAGCAAAATAGGCTTGCAATATAAAACAGACTAAGTACCAAATACCAAAGTATTGGAATTTTTCTGGCAACAAAGAAGAAAAGGGTTTTAATAAAATTGCCAATAGAGGCAAAGAGTCAGTAAAAACAATTGAGGAGCTTGTTAAATGGCCGTACTTAGAATTGGCCCCTAAAGGCCATGTCCAGGGTGCATCTCGATAGTTTGCCCAACCCAAGTAGTGCTGCAATAAGTCACTATTATCTAACCACCCTATATTGCGTGGATTTATCACTGAAATACTGAATATTAAGCAAAATAGCCCAATCCCTATCATGATGGGGACTAAAGTATCAGGAAAAAACTTTAGGCGGGTTAAAATGGGCGGCATGAGGGAATAAAACTGTATAAGTTGCCTATTCTGCTCAATATAATTAATAGTTCACTTAAAACTATAATGGGACGCATTACATAAATACGAATTATTACCATTACACCACATGAACGATCCCACCAAACTTTCTTTGGTAGTACCAGTCTTTAACGAAGAGGAGGCGATTGGCTTTTTTCAGGCGCAAGTAAACGAAACCTTTATTCATCATCCAGAAATTCAACTTGAAATTATCTTTATTAATGATGGCAGCACTGATAGCACATTAGAAAAATTAATCGCCCTCCAAAAAAGTGATTCGCGTATTGTCATTGTTGACTTAAGTCGTAATTTTGGCAAAGAGGCAGCGCTTACTGCCGGAATTCAAATCGCTAGTGGTGAAATTGTGGTGCCCATTGATGTTGATTTACAAGATCCGCCTGAGGTCATTTTTGCAATGATTGCCAAATGGCGCGATGGTTATGAAGTAGTTTTGGGCTATCGACAGAACCGTGACTCTGACTCAACTATGAAACGAATTACGGCAAATTGGTTTTACCGTATAAATAATAAAATTTCCGATACACCATTAACTCCAAATGTTGGCGATTTTCGCTTAATGGATCGTAAAGTTGTAGAAGCATTGAATCAACTACCTGAGTCAAGTCGATTTATGAAAGGCTTATTTGCTTGGGTTGGCTTTAAAACAACGCATGTGAATTACACCCGCCCACAAAGAATTGCGGGCAAGACTAAATTTAACGGCTGGAAACTTTGGAATTTTGCAATTGAGGGAATTACTAGCTTCAGCACTAGTCCTTTACGCATTTGGACCTACCTTGGGATCATTGTTTCTTTAATCTCTTTTTTTTGGGCCTTTCGTATCATTATTCGTGTGGTCATACTGGGCATAGACTTGCCTGGCTATGCCTCGATCATGGTTGCAGTTATATTTTTAGGAGGGCTTCAACTTATCGGCATTGGCGTACTTGGCGAATATCTTGGCAGAACCTATCTTGAATCTAAGCGACGGCCAATCTATTTGGTAAGAAATATTTATAAATAATGGGGTAAAAAATTATTTATGAGATGTCTGATGACCTTGGGGTTGGTAGTTGAATTATGAATGATCAACAACCTATCATGCAGGCTGAATTCGACTCCCTGGCAAAGGAATATACTCATCTCCTTGATGAGGCTGTTGCCCTAAGTGGTGAGTCAAGCGAATACTTTGCTGAATATAAAATTGCTGATTTAGCAAAAAAATGTCAGGGGATTGACGCCCCCCTTAATAATATTTTAGATTTTGGAAGCGGAATTGGTAATTCAGTCCCATATTTTCGGAAATATTTTGTCGATAGTAGCATCAGCTGCGCTGAAGTCTCTCAAGCTAGCATAGACTTTGCCAAAGCTCGTTTTCCAGGAAACGAACTTTATTTAAAAATAGATGATTCTCTAAATATTGATAGTAATAGTTACGATATCGTATTCAGTGCCTGTGTATTTCATCATATCCCACCATCAGAGCATTCCTATTGGCTTAAAGAGCTATACCGAGTGCTGAAGCCCGGTGGCATATTAGCAATTTATGAGCATAACCCGCTCAATCCTTTAACAGTTTTAACAGTAAAAACATCTCCTTTAGATGTCAATGCTAAGTTAATCTTTCCAAGAATTCTTTGCAAGCAAGCAACTAAAATTGGATTTGTAAATACAAAAATTAGCTACAAGCTATTTTTTCCAAAATTTCTATCCTTGTTTAAGTTTCTTGAAAAATATATGGGTAAACTGTGCTTTGGTGCTCAGTACTCTTTTATTACTCAAAAACCGTCCTAGAAAATGATTAGGATTTGAAATATCGAGTTAAACCTTTATTCAATCTTTAAATCATCTTGCATTTCGTGCTTAAATTGGCCTAAAAATATGACAATTTCAATTTCTGTGGTTATTCCAGTATATTTAGGGGAAAAGTGTCTTTCTTCAATAGTCGACGAAATTGCTCTCTTTGCTGATCTTTGCTTTACCCCAAATAAAATTCAATATCGCATCAACGAAGTTATATTGGTTCATGATTGTAGCGACGATCAATCTGATTTAATAATTGAGAATTTAGCTAAAAAGTATAATTTTGTAAAACCAATTTGGTTAACTCGTAACTTTGGGCAACATGCAGCAACTTTAGCTGGAATGTCTGCGGCAGTAGGTGATTGGGTTATCACTCTCGATGAAGATGGTCAACAAAATCCAAAATATATTGGTGAAATGCTAGATTTTGCAATTGATGATAATTGGCAAGTTGTTTACGCCAACCCTAAAAACCCTCCCCCGCATGGATATGTAAGAAATCTATTTAGTAATGTAGCAAAATATATTGCTACTTTATCTTTAGGTACCGTCTCTAAAAGAGGAGTGTTTAATAGCTACCGCCTAATAGATGGAGAAATTGCGAGACTTCTTGCCGCTTATTGCAATCATGGTATTTACTTGGATGTTGGCATCACTTGGATTGCCAAACGGATTGGTCACTATCCTGTTATTTTAAGAAAAGAGAGTAGGAAAACAAGTTACTCTTTCCCAATGTTATTAAATCATTTTTGGGTAATGATTCTTTCTTCTGGCACCCGCCCACTAAGGATAATCACCATCATTGGAATAGGCTCTCTATTTATGTCATTTTGTTTTTTAGGTTATGCATTTTATGGAAAGTATGTTTCAGAAACAGCAGTAGCAGGCTGGACATCCATTGTCGTCATAATTTCTTTTTTTTCTGGCTTAATGATGGTTTCGATGGGTATAGTAGCTGAGTATCTAGCCTTAACCACAAGCATAGTCATGGGTAAACCTCTTTATGTTGCCTCTAGAAAATCGACTAGAGCCAAAAAGTAAAATACCTGTTTGCTGGATTATTGGCAAAGGTGGATTGCTAGGTAACAACCTATTAAAGCAGGTATTGCTTTATCAATATGAAATTTTTAATGGCTCCGATTCATTCACATGGGCGAATGAGGAGTTACTTAAGAAGCAATTTCAACTATCTGTAGCTCAATTTTTCAAAGTAGCTAACGGAAGAAAATGGATTATTTATTGGGCTGCAGGTAGTGGAAGGATGAATTCCACTGAGACTAGTATGGATGTCGAAATAAAAATCCTTAGTTATTTTGTAAATTATCTCCAATGCGAATCTGACCGCATCCTGAAGAATGGGGTTTTTGTTTTTTCAAGTTCTGCAGGCGCCATCTATGGTGGCTCTAAAGATTATCCTATATCGGAGAGAAGTTCTACAGCCTGCGTGAATGCTTATGGAAGGGGTAAATTAAAACAAGAATCAATAATTACAAGTTTGGCGAGGGACGGAAAAGGCGCTACTGTACTCATCTACAGACTATCAACTCTATATGGTGTTAAGCAAGAAAATCATGTGGAACATGGGCTCCTTTCCACTCTATCCCGCAGTATTTATCGAAAACAATTAATTCATATCTACGTACCATTAGATACCATGCGTGACTTCATAAGTGCTGATGATGCTGCAAAAATAATTATAAAAGATGTGGCTTGCGTAGAATTATCATCGATAATTCAAATTAAAATTATTGCCTCAGAAACATCCACTTCAATAGCGCGCATTCTTACAATATTTAAAGCAATTTCGAACTGTAAGCCACTAATTGTTACTAGCGCTAATTTTTGGGGGCATGCATACCAAAATAACTTGGTATATAAGTCAGATTATCCCAGCTTAAAGCGTGAGGTCAAAACTAAGTCATTAGAAATTGGCATTGCAGAAATTCTTTCAGCGGAAAGTCTAAGGGCAAATTTGTGAATTTTATTCCGATAATTTTTGGAATTGCTGGTTTTTTTCTAATTGTGGGACCTCTAGCACTTAATCCCTCCAATATTGCTTGGTTGTCGGGAGGTTTTGATCCCACGCAACACTATCTTGGGTGGGTCTTTTTTCGAAATGGGACTTGGACTTTTCCGCTGGGATTAAACCCCAATTTTGGTTTGGCAATAAGCTCTTCTATCGTTTATTCCGATTCAATTCCATTATTGGCGCTACTTTTTAAACCTTTTTCTTCTTGGCTGCCTGAAACATTCCAATACTTTGGTATTTGGCTGCTGATTTGCTTTATCTTACAAGCATGGTTCGCATGGCTATTAATGGGCTTAATTTGTAACAATAGGTGGCTCCAAGCCTTGGGCATGGCAATACTTGTTTGCTCGCCGCCAATGTGGTATCACCTAGGCTTTCAGGTGGCTCTAAGCAGTCACTTCCTGATTTTAGTTGCTTTATATTTATTGCTTAAGCCTCGTGGAGCTAATTCGAATAATTGGCAATGGGTATTGCTAATTTGCATTACGGCATTAGTTCATTTTTACTTATTAATCATGATTTTAGCTTTCTGGTTTTGTGAGCAAATCTCTCTTGTCATCAAAACTCCAAAGTCCGACTATCCAAAATATATTATTGCTGGTATCGCTACGATGATGATGTTAGTAGTTGTAATGTGGCAGGCGGGGTATTTTGTTCTAGGAAATAATGGCATTACTACCAGCAATACTTACGGTATCGGAAGATTAAACTTATTAACTCCATTTAACCCTCTGCGCTGGTCATATATTTTGCCAGATATTAAATCGATTGAAAATATTTACGAAAATTTTAATTTTTTAGGTAGCGGAAATATATTAATGCTCAGTTTTACAGTGCCCATTTTATTAAAAAATTGGCGACAGATTATTACCCTAATGTCTCAATATTGGCCCTTATTTTTTTGTACCTTATTCTTTTTGTGCTTTGCCATATCGAATCAAATTTTCATCGGCACTTGGCACATAACAATTCCACTGCCAAATTCTTTATTGGCTTTAGCTAGTATTTTAAGAGCCTGCGGTCGTTTTTTTTGGCCAGTCTTTTATCTCTTAATTTTATTTTCCCTATATCTCATTATTCGGTTTTATTCTAAAAAAAGCGCATTTCTAATTTTGACTATTTGTTTTTTTCTTCAATTGGGTGATACCAGTGCAGGTTGGCTTAGCCAGAGAAAATTTCTTATGCAGTCGGCAATAAGTCAATTTCCCAGCCCCCTACAAAATCCCTTTTGGGAAACTGCAGCCAAGCATTATCAAAATGTTGAGCGTACGTTATGGCCTACTCAGTTGATTCACCGTTACTACTTAGGCTGGATGACATTTGCCAGCTATGCAGCTACTTATCATTTGGCAACTAATTCAGCGTATCTTGCCCGAGTAAATGAAGAGATGATTACGAAGGGCAGTCAAAACTTTAGTCACCGCCTACAAAAAGGTGAGTATGATCCAAACACTTTATATATTTTAGAAGACGAAAAGGTAATCCCTGCACTACTTACGCTTAATTCAGAGCGGGACTTATTAGCTAAAATTGATGGTGTTAATGTTTTGGCCCCCAATTGGTATCAATGTAAAGATTGCCAAAAGATCAGCACTGATAAATGGCTTAATTTGAATACAATTTTTCCAACTTTAGGTGAAGAATTTTATTTTTCTAAGAATAGCGCTAAAAAATATCTTCTTGAAGTTAGCCAAGGATGGTCCTATCCTGAGGACTGGGGTATTTGGTCAGATGGCGAAACCGCGAAACTTTTTATAGCGCTGCCACCTAAAAAAAATCCTCGCATTCTTTCTTTGAAATTAAGGGCTTTTACTAATCAAAAACATCCAAATCAAATCATTAATATTAGGGTAAATAATCAACAATTAAAGTCGATTTTTCTTGTGCGTCCCGATCAAAATCAAATCGATATACCAATTTCAGTAAATGATCTATTGAAAGGGTCATTAGACATTGAGTTTCATTTTCAGAATCCTGTAAAGCCTGCAGATTTTGGTGGGGGCGATGATACTCGGCGCTTAGCTATTGGCCTTGAATCTGCAGTTTTTCATTAATAAAATTGAGCGTTCCTTTACAATTGGAATATGCGAATAGCCCTGCTTATCCCCACTTATAACGAAGCGATTAATATTGAGTTATTACTTAAATCACTCGCATCTACTATTGCAACCATTCCCCAGGTGCAATTTGACATCTTTGTCATCGATGATTCCTCCCCAGATGGTACCGCCCAAGTTGCCCTTGAGCTTAATCGGCAGCTTAAAACTGATCGTTTTCAAATTCAAGTGATTAATCGGGCTAAAAAAGAAGGTTTAGGAAAAGCCTATATCAATGGTTTTAAAACGATCCTGAGCTTAGATCAGCCACAAGATTTTGTCATGCAGATGGATGCCGATCTTTCGCATAGCCCAAAATATTTGCCCCAGTTTATCGACGCAATTAAGCAAGGAGCGGATTTTATCGTTGGCTCTCGTTATATTCCGGGCGGATCTGCACCTAATTGGGGTCTACACCGTAAAATTGCTAGTCGTGGCGGAAATTTTTATTCACAACTGATGTTAGGTAAAAGAATTACTGATTACACTGGCGGCTTCAATCTGTATTCAATCGAACTTCTCAAACGACTCGATATGCAATCGATCGAGCAAGATGGTTATGGATTTTTAATTGGCCTAAAATTTAAGGCATCAGTTCATAGCAAGAAAATTATTGAAGTACCAATTCAATTCATGGATCGTGAATATGGTAATTCAAAAATGCCGATATCGACTATTTTTAAAAGCTTTCTCTTTGTCACTAAAATGCGACTAAGTTATATGCTAGATCAATTTAAACATAAAAAATAAACTTTTGTTGCGATGAACTCTGCATCCGCACCTTTATCCTCCTTATTGCGCTATTGCATTTATTTTTGGGCGATACTCGTTTTACTCAATTTCACATTTTTTACCTTTAAAGACATTGTCATCGATACCTACCCTTTTAAAGTTGAGGCAGGCATTCAACAATCGCTAACTCCTGAATTAATCACTATGAATAAATTAGCGAAGGCAAACGATTTACATAGCTTTGCCGTCTCTAAGCCCCTCGATGAAATGGGCTATCTTGGTCTGCGTGCTGCTGAATTTTTATATCCTATTAGGCTTTCTCAAGATAGTTCTGCTCTATTTGCAACCAAAAATGAACTTGTTCCACTGGGCTGCCATCTTCTGGCTCAGCAGCAAAATATAGTTTTATATGACTGTCGTTAGACAATTGTCAGACACCCAATTACATCTTTGGGATAAAAATCCGCACAATCTATTGGTAAATGTTGCCCTTACGCTTCACTGCACCTTAATTGGAATTTACTTATTTTGGCTTCTCTCCCTACCGCCAGCCCTTTCAAGATTCCTTGCAATTAGCCTCGTGCTCTTGCTCATTCTCTCAAGTATTTGGTTAATTAAAAAAATTCAATTCACCTGGCCTTTGTTTGTTTTTTTCTTAATTGGTTTAGCAATTAGCTTAAGCACTGGAACCATTGGCTGGGACGCTAGGCTCACATGGTTATTTCATGCCAAACGAATTTTTTATGAAAATAATCTCTATGCTCAGCTAGATAATTACTCCAATGGCCATAATGACTATCCCGTTATCGTCCCAGCACTTGCTGCTTGCTTTGCCCAAGCGATTGGATATTGGAATGAAGTATTTCCCAAATCATCTTCGGTCTTTTTTTTATTAGCAGCCCTCTGTGTTTGTACTTTGGCTTATATCAATGCCACGGTTATCGTGCTATTTCTGATTGCTGTGATTCACGTATGTGGAGAATATCTATTTAATGGCTATATGGATGCTATCGTTTCTCTATATTGCTGTGCAATTATCCTGTTATTACTTCTATTCTGTAATGTACAAACGCGCTCTTGGATAAAAGAACGCCCAATTAGCTTAGGACTATTACTCACTTTACTATTAAGCGTCTGTTTACTGATAAAAAATGAAGGCATGATCGCCGTAATTTGCATCAGTTTTTCCGTAATTTTTCTGGATAAAAATTTTCCAAGAAAAATATATTTTCTTGCTTTGGCGTGTGCCTTTATTTTTTATCTTTTAACTTGGAAAATACCGTTAATTAAAGCGAATCTAACTAGCGATCTACTGGAAAGTGACTTAAAAAACCAACTCCTGAATCGACTACATGATCCCCATAATCTCAGTATTATTTTTACTGATTTTCTCAGCCATACTAGCTTATATTTATCTCTCTTGGGATTAACACTTTTGATTCAATTTCGGCTTTGGAGACAATTCATTTTTCCAGTAATTTTTGTTACAAGCTACTTCTGTATTTTATTTTTTGTTTATTTATCCACGCCCTCTGATTTAATTTGGCATCTTACCGTTAGTAGTGAGCGTACTTTGATGCCAATTAATGTGACAATTCTAGGTTTTTGTATATATGGGCTACAAGAACCAAGTGCGCGTTTGGTTTCAAGTGCCAATCACCTCTTAATCAGTTGGTCATGGCAGCGTAATTTAATTGCCGGAATTAGCTTGTTGTCCGCCATCACTTTCATTAGTTGGTTAATACTTGAAAGCCCTCTAAAACTTGGGCAAACCATCTCCTTTGCAAAGCAGGGTAATGGCTTACGCTATCTTGAAGAGGTTGGCTATTCCGATAGAAGCGGTTGGGCTCATCCCGAGCAATGGGGTAGCTGGGCTATTGGCTACAAATCTACATTGCATTTACCCATCCCCCGTTTCCCAGCTGCACACACTTTAGACCTGGTTGTTCAGCCCATGCTAACGGATACCCGCCCAAGCCAAAGTTTCACAATTTGGATTAATGGGCGCCCATGGAAATCATTTACTGTCAGTAAATCCCCAGAAGTTATTGCGAATATTCCCGTCCCCTCCCTTTGGGAATCAAGGGCACCTTTGACTCTTGAAGTAAAACCGACCGATCCAGTTAGCCCAGCCCAATTGGGGCTTGGCACAGACACTCGCTTACTCTCAATCGGCCTCATTTCAGCAACATTTCACAAGTAAGCAAATCCATTTCTATAATGTCATTACTCTCTATGGCTAAATATTCCCTTAATTAGACCTAACTTGCTTAAGCTCAGCCTTCCAAAATCCAAAGTAATTATCGTTAATGTATTTTTTTTAACGCTTTTACTTTGTGGTTTCTTTATTTTTAAAAACTTTAGTATCTCTGCAGATGAGGAAATTGAACGGCGGCTTGGCGTTATTACCCTAAATTACTTAACTGATCTTTTTAATATCGCGCGTTTTCATGCTGACCCCATCCTAAATAGTTTTCGCTTTTGGCCCAATTTAGATCAATACCACGATAAGACCTATGGCCCTCTTTTTGCTGAGTTTTCTGTCTTACTTGAGCGACTTTTGCAAATCAATAGTGAACGTCAAATTTATTTTTTTAGGCACCTCCTCAATTTTTTGGTTTTTGTTGCTGGGGTTTTTTCACTTTATCAAATAGCTGCCCGGCGATTTAGCAGTTGGCAATTTGGCTTACTTGCTGCTCTATTTTTAGTACTTAGTCCGCGCCTATTTGCTGAATCTTTTTATAACTCTAAAGATCTTGTCTTCATGGCCTTTTTTACAATAGGCATTCAAGCTTCATTACAGTTTTTGCAGAAAAAAACATTGCTCTCGGCATTATGGGCAGGTCTAGCCATTGGCTTAGCGATGGATATTCGTACGATGGCGATTATTTTACCCATGATGATTGCTGTATTTGGGCTCATTGATGGCGTAAAAAAATCCCCTTGGCATATTGCTTTACTGCGCTGGGGGCTGATATTCCTAGTCTTTATTCTTGTTGCCGCCTTAACTATGGTGGCATTCTGGCCGTGGCTGTGGGCGGCACCTTTGAGTCGATTTATTGAAGCCTTATCCTTTTTTTCCCGTTTTGTGCGAATGGATATTTTTGGTCTGTATCAAGGGTCTTTATTGCGCTCAACTCAATTACCTTGGCACTACATACCAGTTTGGATTGCTATCACTACTCCAATAGCTTATAGCATTTTTTTTCTCATTGGTGGAATTGGTATTGCCGTTAAGTTCATTGGCAATGGTTTGCAACTATGGCGTAACCCTGAAGAAATGCAAGATATTTTTTTTCTAAGCTTAGTGCTTGGGCCAATTGCCGCAGTAATATTCTTGCAGTCAATTCTTTACGATAGCTGGCGTCATCTCTATTTTATTTATCCCGCCTTCCTATTGGTAGCTATTAGAGGCTGCACCATCGTTTGGGAAGCGCTAAAACAAAAACCTAGGTTGCAATGGTTTGCTGCTGCCCTACTTAGTATTAGCCTCATTAACACTGCCATCTGGATGATCCGAGCCCATCCATTTCAAAATGTTTACTTTAATATGTTGGCGGGCACGAATTGGAAAGAAAATTGGGAGGTGGACTACTGGGGTATGAGTAATCAAGCCCAGCTTGAATATATTCTTGCTCATGATTCTCGCCCCAAAATTACGATTCGCCCCGCTAGCTTTACCAATATTGGTCTAGCTTTTTACATGCTCAAACCACTTGAGCGCGCTCGGCTAGAAATGGTCAACGAGCTCGATCAGGCAGACTACCTCATCACCAATTACCGCTATAAAGATGAGGTCTTCGTTGCTACCAATGCTGACTTTAAGACCTATCATGATATTAAGGTCAATGATGAAATCATCTCTACAAGTTACAAACGCGCTCAAGAGTCCGCCGCCCTCAATCAAAACCCCTTAAAGCTCAACGTACCGGTTTTATTTGGGCAATCCCAAAGCGGTGTTGCATTGCTGCAGCGCGGCGGAGGCTGGGCAAGCCCTGAGGCTTGGGGAACTTGGTCAAATGGCTTTGCAGCGCGCCTTATTCTGCCTAAGGCACCGATAGGGGCCAATACCCTAAAAATCACTGCTAGGGCGATGATTCGCCCTGGAGTTGCCCAAAGTGTCGCTATCAGCATCAATGGAAACTCGCTTATTAGCGCTCAATTGGATCAAGCAGAGGGTAACACCATCCTTATCCCCTTAAACGCAGCCTTACAGGCCTATGATCAGTTAGAGATCAGCTTGCAGATTCCTAACCCAATTAGGCCTATCGACCTAGGCATAGGAAAAGATGACCGGCTATTGGGTATTGGCCTGCAATCGATTGAATTCTTAAAATAGCCCTTCTTTTTTTAAGAAAGAGCGGTTGCCATTACCTAGGGCTGACTAAAGGTAAAGCCTATAAAGCCTAGGGCAAGTCGCCTACTGTCAATCGGGTTAAGACCAATTTCTTTGGGGCTAATGGCATTAAAAAACCGTAAATGGATCTTCACATCTTTTACCGCCAGTAAATCAGGCTTCGCTAGATTTTCCAGCATCAGCTGAACTTTGTTACTACCTCGATCTGTAAGTTCAACGATTTTTTCTGGACCATTGTTAACGGAAATAGCCACCTTTTGCATGGGATGCGTTTTGCCAACCAGTGCCTGAAATTCTAATTCTAATAGCAATGGCTTGGTAGTGAGCCGATTGAGTGGCAACGGTAGATCGAGCATGGCTTCATTACCAATCGACCAAGCACCCCAAGACTCTGGCTTACCCCAACCCCATAGTAAGGCGCTAGCTGCACTAGGGCTATTACCAAGCAGAACGTGCTGCCCCAGTAATATCGCCGGCGGTTGGTTTGGCAATATCTCACTTAACTCTACAGCTGCGCAAGCTTGGCATGAATACCAATTAGGCACAAAGATAATCATTTGATCTACTTTTGCTAAAAGATCTGTTTTGGGATTCATTTGCAATTGAAATAGACCAAGCCGATCCTCATTGACGATATAAATTGATTTAGGCGCAAACTGTCCATTGCTAATGTCATTTAGCCAGCGTTGGTTTTGCTGCTCCGTAGCAAGCTCATCCATGCGCGCAAAATAAACGTCATTAGTCTTGAAATGCCCTAGCATCGCAATGCGTACTGTCTTAGCCCAACTCCAATCTTGGGGAACGGGGGGCACAATTTTAATTAAATTCTCATAGTGCTTTGCGGCCAGGCCCCAAAAGTTGGCGTTGTAAGTTCCTGTATCTTGACTAGTAATGTAATTTGACTCGCGCATATAAAAATCATGGCGCTTAGGGTACCAACCCACACTCGAATCCCCAATTTGTAAGGTAAGTGCGAAGGCGAAAATGGCAAGGGCTTTTTTGTGCGCACACCGCTGGATAATGAGGGTGATAGAAGCAAAGAGCATAAGGTAGTACAGCGGCCACATTAGCCGAGCTGAGGAGCGCCACAGTCCTAAAAAAAGCTTAAATCGATCGGGCATGGGAATCGTCAAACTCAGCCAAGGCCCAAAGCGTACTTCGTTTGAAAGCGCAATTAACGCCATGACAAAAATAGCGATGAGTAAAGGCCAATACTGCCTGACTTGATTTTGTATGTGTTTGCGATCCCTAAGCCCGAGCGGTAGCGCTATCAGAAATAAGAGGCAAGACCCAAGACCCAAATAATTAAAACCTTCAAAATTGCGCCCCCAATCCAAGTAAAGCTCTTTGCCTGTTTTCATATCGCCAATAGAGGGTAGGATCCAAGACCAGCCTTTTGCATCAAAAAAACCTAAAAGATTAGCGCTACCTATCCCATAATTACCGCCACTGACAGCTGAGCCCATGACAAAATATCCCGCCTGCCAACAGACTAGGAAAACACAGATCCCAATGAGGCCAATTTGTAGCAAGGTGGTTTTAAAAAAGATCCTATAGCCATCATTTTTATTGCCTTGTAGATGATTGACATTGCAAGAATTGGCCAGCCATAAAAAAGCGACCATCGTTAGTAAATAAAAATGCACTAAAGCAGCAACGAGTAAAAGGCAAAGCCAATTGCTAAAAAACCGCAAACTGGAAATCGGCTCCTGACGAAAATTAAAATAAAGCGCAGCAAGAATTAAAAATTGACCTGCTAGCGAAGAATTTATGCCCATGCGCCATAACAAAATGGGCGAGAAGACAAAAAATCCCAGCCCCATAAATAAAAGCCAGTAGGAAGTCGTTACCAGTCGCAATAACTTCCAGGCAAAATACGCTTGCAAAATAAAGCACACCAATGTCCACAAGCCAAAATACTGAAATGGCTGTGGCAATACTGCTGAAAATAACTTAAAAAAGATCGCTAAAAGCGGAAGGGAATCGGTAAATACAATCGAGGAATGACTGGTCATCCCGTAATTGGGGTTTAGGCCAAGCGGAAAAGTCCAGGGGCCTTCCCGGTAAAAAACCCACCCCGCGTAATGCTGTAAAGGGTCGCCAAGCGAGAGCCATTCGACTCTGGCTGGATTTAAGGCAATCGGGCCAACAGTGAGGATAAATGCCAGTAGGCCCCATGCCAATGCGGCAAGAACCCCAAAACGACGTGTAATCAAGGGCGCAAAAAAATGGGGCATTAAATGGGGGCGCTCACGTGAAGTTAGGTCGCTACTCTAAGAAATAAAGAGATCCTAGTTTAGCCTTTAAAATAGTGCCATGACCGCACCAGCCGATAATCTCAATAGCAAAGAACTGCAACCCCAAGGTATTTTTCAGCTATTAGGGCGACTCTGGCATCACCTCAGTAAGCGGCGCCAACATCAAATTGAACTCTTGATTGTGCTGATGATTTTAGCTTCCTTTGCGGAGATTCTGAGTATTGGCTCGGTCTTGCCTTTTTTGGCGGTGCTCACCGACCCGAATCGCGTTTTTGGCCTACCCATTTTGCAACCCTTAATTCAAATCCTGGGCATCACAAGTAGCGCTCAACTTATTTTGCCTCTGACCATTCTCTTTGGCTTAGCGGCTATTTTTGCTGGCGGTATGCGCCTACTTCTGTTGTGGACTAGTACTCGCGTTTCTTTTGCTGCCGGGGCAGATCTAAGTTACGGGATTTACGAGCGCACCCTTTACCAAGATTACGCTGTCCATATTTCTAGAAATAGTAGTGTTGTCATTGATGGTATCTTGATTAAGGCCAATACCATTATTTTTGATGGCCTGATGTCAGCCATCACCTTAGCAAGTTCACTAGTAATGCTGGTTCTTATCTTGGGCGCCCTCATCTGGGTTGATCCACAAACTTCGATTCTCGCCTTTGTGGGTTTTGGCTTGATCTATCTTTTAGTGCTAATGGGTAGTAAAAAACGATTAAGTCAAAATAGTAAAAATATTTCAAATGAATCACAGCGTGTTATCAAAACGCTACAAGAAGGTTTGGGTGGCATTCGCGATATTTTGCTCGATGGCTCGCAGGGAGAATATTGCAAGGTCTACCTAAAAGCGGATCGTACCTTACGAAATGCGCAAGGGAGTAATTCCTTCATGATCATGGCGCCTCGCTTTGTAGTAGAGGCCGTTGGGATGCTTTTTATTTCTGGTCTGGCTTATTTCATCACCAACCAAGGCACGAGTGTAGCTCGAGCCATTCCCATTTTGGGAGCCTTAGCTTTAGGGGCGCAGCGCTTGGTTCCCATACTGCAACAGGCCTATGCATCATGGACCTCACTCAGGGGTAGCCAAGGGGCATTTGTCGGCGCGCTGGATTTACTTGACCAACCGTTGCCGGTTCATTTTCTTGATACCCAAATTAAGCCCATGCCTTTTAAGCGTAATATTGTCATCCAAGATTTAACTTTCTCTTATGGGCCTAATATGCCTGTAATTTTTAATGCCCTTAATCTCACGATTAACAAAGGGGATCGCCTTGGCGTAATCGGTACAACCGGCTGCGGAAAAAGTACTTTGCTGGACCTAATTATGGGGCTTTTAAAACCCACTCATGGAGCCATTGCCATTGACGGACAGATCGTCAATGATTTGAATAAGCGGTCTTGGCAATTTCATATCGCCCACGTACCACAAGCAATTTATCTTTCAGACTCCTCGATTGCAGAAAATATTGCTTTTGGCGTTCCCATAAAAGAAATTAACCTAGCACGTGTAAGAGAGGCGGCAGCGCAAGCCCAAATTTTAAATTTAATTGATTCCTGGCCAAAAGGACTAGATACCGAAGTTGGGGAGCGCGGGGTGCGTCTTTCAGGCGGCCAGCGTCAACGGATTGGAATTGCTAGAGCGCTTTATAAAAAGGCAGATGTGATTATTTTTGATGAAGCGACTTCCGCCCTTGATAATGACACTGAAGAAACCCTAATCCAAACGATTGCCAATTTAGATGCAGAGCTTACCATCATCACCATTGCCCATCGGCTCACGACTCTGCGTAATTGCACACAAATTATCGAGCTCGAAAAAGGCGTAATTGTGCGCACCTGTCAGTATGCTGATTTGACGATTGCCTAATCGCGCGAGTGCTTTTTTAGCAATGCGCGCGTCCTAATTTTTCTGACTTACCTTAAACAATTAAATTAAAGATCTCATTAGGCGCCTACTGCGCAGCGCCCTACAGCGCCAAAACTTGCGTTAAGAAGTTTAAAAATGGCCTATTTTTTGTCGATTTTCGTCCTGATTTTTACTAAAAATATAAAGTCTTTCAAGCACTTAGGTCAATTTGTTTTTTCATTTTCCTAAATGCTTAACTCAGTGCTTTCCTTAGTATCTTAGTGCTGAACTACCGGTATTACTGCCTGCGTACTTGCTTGTAGATTGGCTAAACTGGTTTGCATTGGCGCTAGACTGACCTTTACTTTTGCATTCAGTGGCTTTACTGCCTTCTCCTTAGCTTTTCCGCTGGCTTTACCACTAGCTTTACTATTACCTTGGGCTTGCTGCGCTTGATTCTCACTCACTATGCTGTGTAAGATCCCACTATAAAGTACCGCGTTTTTCTTAAGTCTTTCATAGGCTTGTAATTGCTTACGCAAATCCATACGCGCTTTCAGTCCTAAGCTTTGGTGATGCTCAAGACGAGAATGCTGCGCGGCTTGCAAATAAAACCAACTTTGTACATAAGGGTGGGCTAACTTACGAATGCTATCCCAGTGGGCATAAAAATAAGCTAGCTGATAGGCTTTTTCTAGCGCATGCCAAAGGGCTTTGGAACTTTGTTGCCAAGCGGGATCCAGTGTATTAGTAGCGGTATTTATAATTGGGCGCTGAGCACTTTCTTCAGCTTGGGTGCTGGCGCATAAAAAGAGCTGTGGATACTGTTTATAAACAGCCACTAAATTGGGAATGCCCACATAGTTTTTTAAACAATCGTCGTATTGCGTACACACTAGCCGGTAAAACTTTTTCTCTAACTGAGTTACTTTACTAGACAGATCAGTAAGCCAAGGTGGCGCGCTAGCATGCAACTTTTCTGGAAGATCAGCAAATTGCGCGACCATTTGTGGACTTAATCGCTCATAAATACTTTGTCTTTGCGCTTGAATGGTTTTATCAATGCGTTTAATTTTCCAAGCGTCTTCGGCAATTTCGCGGGCAAAGTGGCCTTGAATTTCATTTTCAGGATTGAGGCTTGCGATAATCTCGCGACAAAATCGCAAAAATTGGCGCCGATCTTCAAACGGCAGTAAGGCCTCTTTGGCAAATAAGCCATGCTGAAATGCGTTATATTGTTGTCCCATTTTCATCTCCAACTAAATTAATATTGTGAATAAACTTACTCTGCGTCTCATCTAAGCGCAGCTACTTCTGCTGCTTGGGTGTATAGGTCACTTGTACATGCACCCCAAAACCGTCAAACTTACGCACCGCATTTAAAATTAAAAAAAGCGACGTTGAGCTCGGGTTACCTTTTGATGAGAGCATGCGGTGAATACTTTTACTTGGAATGCCCGTATTCGTAGCAAGTACTTCATAGCCCATGGCGCCATTAATTACCTCACGCAATAATTTTTTGCCAAGCGCAAAATCCCCTTTAAAAAAAGCCTCCAAAGCTTGGTTATAAATAGACAGCCGCATCTCAGGCGCAATTTTGACTAGGCGCCTGGATTCGCGAATGATGGTTTTTATTTCCTGCAACTGCATACCTTGCGCCCTTTTCGTATCTGCTCCAAAAACTTGCTTGGCTCTGCTCTGCCCAGCTCTGCCCTACCCGGCTTTTAGTCAAAAGCTCTTCTTGCCTAAATAGTTTTTGTTTTTGCCCTATTTTTTAATAGTAACATAATTAAAACTATTAAGTCAAAAAAATTTTGGGCTTAGAAAGTTAGGCTTGGCAGCTAGGGATTACTTGAATTTGCCCGAAATGACGCTGGGCAACTCTGGACTTTGAGCCCATGGCGGACTCACGTTTGATGGGTGGCTTACAAGCGCCAGCGTACGCCGGCGCCAGATTCGGGGGTGCCGATAAATTCAATGCCGGCGGCTTCAAATGCTTTTTGAACTGCTGCAAAAGTTTTAATGTTCCCAGCTGGAACACCCTCAGAAGCCTCTAAGCGCATAAGAGCCGAAATGCCTATTGCTGATTTTTTTGAAAGCTGCTCCCTTGACCAATCTAACAAAGCCCTGGCCGCACGAATTTGGTCGCTTGTAATCAAACTTTTAATAACCTATAATGAATTAAATTAGTTCTAATTTGAATTAATTTATATTTTAAATAAAGTAAAGGAGTTCGAAAATGCTTATAAATCAAGATTTTACACAAGATCGCACGCAATTCATAGGTGGCAGCGATATTGGCGCTATTTTAGGCCTATCCCCTTACCGCACCCCCATTGATGTCTGGCTATAAAAAACTGGAGAAGACAAAAGTAAGGAAGCCAATTTAGCCATGCGCTTTGGCAGTTTTGCTGAAGAATTTATTGCCAAAGAATATGCCAAGGCTACAGGGCAAAAATTACTAAATCATCCAAGTGCTATTACGCATCAAGAGCATGATTTTTTTAAGGCCCATATTGATCGGTTTATTTTGAAAAAAAATACTCCCCAATTCGATGATGATCTAAGCGACATTTTTCCGCCTCAATTTGCAAATCAAATCAATAAAAATTGGGTGGAAAGTCTTTTAGAGTGTAAGACTGCAAATCCATTTTCGCAAAGCCAATGGGGGGAAGCAGGATCAGATCAAGTGCCCTTAGTGTATTTATGCCAATGTGCTTGGTATTTAGCAATTACACAAATGGAGCAAATGGATTTAGCAGTGCTTTTTGGTAATCAGGATTTTCGTATTTACACCATCAGACGCGATCTGGAATTAGAGCATCTCATTTTAGAAAAAGCCTATGCGTTTTGGGAGTGTAACGTGCTTCAAAAACAAAGACCAAATGTCAAAAACATACAAGACTGTCAAAAGGTATTTGCCAAAAGTGTTAGTAATAAAAAAGTGGAGGCGAGTAAAGCGACCCTAAGCCATTTAACGCAATTACCGCTTCTACATCAACAAGCACTCTCCATTGAAAAAGAAATTGACCTTATCAAGCAAGCCGTCATGCAAGAAATGCAAGACGCTGAAGTACTGCTTCACGAGGGATTGACAATTGCAACCTGGAAAGCGCCAAAGGCAAGTCTACGCATTGATACCAAACGTCTACAAACGGACTATCCCGACTTAATTAAACCCTATCAAGCCCCCATAGCCAATACCCGCAGACTCGTTCTAAAAGAAATTGGGCTACAAGTTCAGTAAAGAAATCCCAAGTCAATAGGAGACTAAAAATGCATACCGCGTCACATACTGCATCAATACTGCAACCCCCCATTCAAAGTAAAGGGACAAGTAAAAAAACTACTAAAAATAGTAATCTAAAAGAGGGGGGCTCTAACATGATTGACTACGCATTAAGTAGCGCCTGTCAATCCATTGCTATCAGCCCGCTTGACCTAAAAGCATTAATGGAAAAATTAAAATTAATAGATGAGTTACCTAAGCTCGCTTTTTTACGGCTGATTGAGCGCTACCACTTAGATCCATTATTAGGAGAAATCTCGGTATTTCTTAAAGCGGATGAATCGAACCCCGTGTATCTGCCCTTAATTACCATTGATGGCTGGATCAAAATCATGAATGCCCAGCCCGCATTTCAAGGCGTCACTTTTCAAGAGGCTCTTAGTGATGTAAATTCAGAGCCCTATTGGATGGAGTGCACCATCTTTCGCTCAGACCGAATACATCCCATTACTGTTAGAGAATATTTTGCAGAAGTAAAAACTAATCAACCCATCTGGCAGGAAATGCCCATGCGCATGTTGCGCCATAAGGTACTAACGCAAACCGTGCGTCTAGCTTTTGGTATCAGTATGGGTGAGCCCGCTAATCTCATTACGGAAGCTAGCAATATAAAGGCCAAAACCACAGGTGGCGCGCAAAATCCGCTGGTGCCAGTAAATCTAGAAGCTAACTCAAAACCAAGAATGCAATTACTTAAAGAACGCTTAATGAATAATCAAAATCAACTCAAAACGAGCGAAGGATTCATTAATATGGATTCTAATTGAGTCATCGTTGCTTGTATTGAGTAATGTTCCGTGACATAGAGCCTTCCTCTACCGCCAAGCTCTTTAAATGCCGGATCATGAAGAACGTGAACCAGGGTATCAATAAAGCAATCAAGCCCATCATCTTTGGAATAAATAACACCACTGACTGACTGCGGAAAGTGACTCATGACATCGGGTAGTGGTGTAGAGATAACGGGTAAACCAGAAGCTAGATATTGCAATATTTTAATCGGAATAATTTCCCGCGTAATTTCATTAATCAAAAATGGGCAAAGGGCAATCGCAGCTAAAGAAAGATAAGCTGGCAACTGTGCGTAATCAATCATGCCGCAAGTAAATACACAATGTTGGGCGTGATTAGCAATAATCGCCTCTTGAATAGCAGTATCAGATGGGCCGGCACCAACAATTAATAATACAAAATGAGGAACTTTTGCGCGAATAGCCTTCATTTGAGTAATTAAGCCCTCTAGCTGACTAAATGAATAAGTCGTTCCTAGAAAAACGCCAACAATGGCGTTTTCCGGAATACCCAAAGCGCGCAAAAGATCTTGATTAGGGGGTAGTGCCAAAAAGTGCTCTGTATCGACCCCATGATCGAGAATAGTGCAAGGCGCGTGATTAGGGCCAACTAAATCCTTAACGTAGCGCTGCATGCGAAGATTAGTCGCAAGTAAGGCTGTGGCTTTACGGTAAATTTTTTTTTCACCAGAGCGCAAAATCCAAGACTGTAAGGGATTCTTGCGTAATCGATGATAAGCATCTAAAAGACGATAAATGACCGGAACACCGAACTGCTTAGCAAGATCTATTGTATTTGTGCCATTAATAAAAACCGAATATAAAAGAATGGCATCAAATGCACTGCCTTGTAATAATTGCTTAAATTCTTTTGCAAATCGGTACCGAGCCAACAATATGCCGAAAACAGGAATTGGAGCATGAGGTAGACTAATTAAATTAATTTGAGCTAGGCCAGTTCTACTAATCCTTTGTGTAGTTAAAGCGCCATGATTTTGTTCATCAAAATCAAATACTGTTATCTCGTGGCCGAGAGCTGCTAAGCGCTCGGCAAAATCTTGATACTCATAAACAGGTTTATTGAGGTAACTGACCTCATGAATAATGGCGATTTTCACTGATGGGTTAAGTTAATTTAAATATGGCATCAGTTAAATAAATTTAAATGCTACTTGCGCCGATCTAGTAGTCGAGTATGCAATACTAATTTTGGCACGGAGGCAATGTCATATGCTAAAAAAGCTAAAACTAACTGTAAGCCTCCGATAAGAGAGACAGCTGAAATCATGACATTACCAGCAGTTGCTGGTAAACCGGCTTTAGATGCTTGACTCCAACTATCAAATCCGTAATAAAGCCCAAAGATCAGCATTAAGATACCAAGCGGTAGCTCAAATGAAGCCAATGACATATCGCGTAAATAATAATTATAAAAAATACGTCTTAATAAATTGACAGTATGACGATAAATAAATTCAAAAAATACGTGATAAATTTTCAGACTTGAAATCTCATTGCCATATTTAGCGTCCATGGGAATATCCTCAACCACTGCTCGCAAAATATTCAAACGAAAAAGCATATCTGACTCAAAAAAATATCGGTTAGCAATTTTATATAAGGGCATCTTTTCTAATACTGGAACGCTTATAGCGGTATAACCATTACTAGGATCGAAAATATCCCAATAGCCAGAAGATAATTTAGTCACAAAGGAAAGTCCGGCATTACCTATTACCCTTAAAACTGGCATCCGGTGAATTTGTTCAAGCTCATAAAAGCGATTGCCTTTGGTGTAGTCCGCTTCCCCCCTGACAATAGGTGCAATAAATATTGGGATAAGCCTTGGGTCCATCTGCGCATCGCCATCAATCTTAACAACGATATCCATCTGGTCTATGATCGCCTGCTGATACCCGCGCATCACAGCACCACCTACACCCAAATTTTTTTCATTGCGAATCAAAAGAATACGATCGTCATCTAGTTGATCAATAACCCGGGTACTATCTTCTGGGCAACAGTCATCAACGACGTATATTTTAGAAATTTCCGGCCCAATCAGGCTGATTATTTCTAATAAGGACGTACCCACCCGATAGCAGGGTATTACCACGGCAATTTTACTCACCGCAGTGCACTCCAAATATTGGGTAATTTCATCATAATTTGGCCGCAATCTCACATCTAAGCTACGAATTTAACTTATCTTGAATATAGTTAAGAGAAAGTAATAACTTTTTTACTCCCTCAATATCAAGCCTTTGAGCATTATGGGAAGTGAAGTCCTCTGCCGCCGAAATAGCTATTTCACCATTAGTATAAAAATTAGCATAATTGAGACCCCGATTATCAGCGGGGATTCTATAAAAATTTCCAATATCCTGTGCATGGGCCATCTCTTCTCGGGACACGAGTGATTCATATAACTTTTCACCATGACGCGTACCAATAATTTGAATCTCATTACTCGCATTAAAGATTGACTTAAGGGCCAATGCTAAAACTTCGATGGTAGACGCAGGAGCCTTTTGCACAAAAATATCACCTTGCTTAGCATGTTCATAGGCATAAAGAACTAAATCCACCGACTCCTCAAGCGACATTAAAAAACGCGTCATTTGTGGGTCGGTAATGGTTAATGGCTTACCTGAGAGGATTTGATCAACAAATAAGGGTATTACCGATCCCCTTGATGTCATTACATTGCCATAGCGCGTAGCACAAAAAGTGGTTGGCAAATCAGAAGATTTACGAGCCCTTGCAACAACCAATTTTTCGGCCATCGCTTTAGAAATGCCCATAGCATTAATTGGATAAACTGCTTTGTCGGTACTTAGAACAATCGCTTTTTTAACGCCATTAGCAACTGCTGCAGTTAGTAAATTTTCAGTGCCCAAGATATTGGTGCGCACTGCTTCCAGAGGATGAAATTCACACGACGGCACCTGCTTGAGTGCGGCGGCGTGAAAGACATAGTCAACTCCATTTAAAGCATCATGGATACTAGATAATTCGCGAATATCGCCGATAAAAAATTTCAATTTCTCATTTTTATAATGAAGGCGCATATCATCTTGCTTTTTTTCATCACGACTAAATATACGAATTTCATTGACATCTGTTTTCAAAAAACGCTCTAAAACAGCGTTTCCAAAAGATCCCGTTCCGCCAGTAATGAGTAAATTCTTATTTTTAAACATAAATACACAAGTCCAAAATTAGATTCTTAAAAACCATTGAGTCATTAACCAAAAATTAACTTAAATATACTAAATAACTATCTTTTTATTATGTAATTAACTATAAAACCATACTCATAACTTACAATACACAAAATGTATTTAAAAGAACTTACCAATATTATTAATAAGATAGATAGGGCTCATCATTTAATTAAATTAAAGGTATAAATTTATGGACAATGTAATTAGACCGCCAGCTATTCTTAAAAATTTTATTATCGATACAGATAACATCTATGGTAATAGTACCATTAATTTATCCCAACAAATAGAGCATCAACTAAGAGAAAATGTTGCCAATATTGATTATTCTGACTATTTATTAGAAATTTCAAAACATCATAGTGTTGGGGTGATGGACCACGAAATCAAATTATTTTGTAAAGGGATTAAAAATAATGGGGTAATCATTGATGTTGGAGGATGTTGGGGATGGCATTGGAGAGATCTCCATCTAATACGCCCTGACTTAACTGTTGTAATAGTTGATTTAGTCAGATCAAACCTTCGGCATGCTAACAAATTACTTCAAGACAGGATTGGTAAAAACATATTTTTAGTGCATGGCGATGCAACTAATCTACAATTTCCAAACTCTAGCTTTGATGGGTTTTGGTCGGTTCAAACCTTACAACATATTCCTGAATTAAATACTGCATTCACTGAAGCTTATCGCGTTCTAAAGCCGGCTGGAAAATTTGCTACCTACTCTCTAAATAATGCAGCATTAATTAGGTTTATCTACAAAATTTTAGGGAAAAGCTACATCATCAAGGGAATGGTTCAAGATCAATATTATCTACAAAGAGCTGATCAATCACAAAAAAAACAAATCCAATCCATCTTTAATAATGTTGTTTTTGAACGATTTACAGAAATCTTATACAAACCAGAATTTCATCTGGGTTTATTTGGCAGACAAAATTCATTCGTAGGGATGCTTGACAAAAATCTAAGTGGAAATTTAAGTTTTTTTAAGCCAATTGCCCGTCAACACTCATTTCATACGCAAAAAAAATAAACTAGATAAGTGGACATGTATTTTAAAACCTATCATGAATAGCGCAAATTATCGGCCAGAAATAGACGGGCTAAGAGCAATTGCTGTTCTTGCGGTAATTTTTTTTCATGCAGGGTTTAAAACATTTAGCGGTGGATTTGTCGGCGTAGATGTATTTTTTGTAATTAGTGGGTATTTAATTACTCTCCTATTAATTTCAGAAAGTAGATCTCAATCATTTTCTCTGCTTCATTTTTATGACCGCAGAATAAGAAGAATATTACCTGCATTAATACTAGTTATGTTTGTATGTCTTCCATTTGCATGGGTATTAATGAATCCGGTGGAATTAAGGCAATTTTTAATGAGTGCGCTATCTGTCGCTACTTTCTCATCAAACTTATTTTTTATGTTGAAAACGGCCTACTTTGACCTGCCATCTGAAACTAATCCATTACTTCATACTTGGACCTTAGCTGTTGAAGAACAGTATTACATTCTATTTCCCCTATTATTTATTGTGGTTTGGAAATTTAATAAAAAAATAATGGGCTTACTATTTTTTGTAGTTGCACTAATTAGCTTAGGGCTTGCGCAATGGGCGCTGCAAAAATACGCTGCTATTTCTTTTTATCTACTACCTACGCGGGCATGGGAAATTCTAATTGGCTCTTTATTAGCAATTTATGTCTCCAATGGTAAAAAACCGGAGTTGAGTCCTTTTATAAATAATCTGGGCGGATTGCTTGGGCTTTTATTAATTTTTTATCCCATTTTTTTTTACAACAAAAATACTCCAACGCCAAGCATATTTATACTTATACCGGTTTTAGGCGCGAGCTTAATACTGCTATGCTGCTCTCAAGCGACTTTACTTGGAAAGGTTTTAAGTAATAGACTGTTAGTGGGCATTGGTCTCATAAGCTACAGCCTATATTTATGGCATCAGCCAATCTTTGCATTTAGCAGAATTAATGCTTTAAATGAGCCAAGTTATTATACATTTTTGGGCCTCATTATTATTGCCCTAGCCATTTCTTTCCTCAGTTGGAAATTCATTGAAATACCATTTAGAAATGCTAAGCAAATTTCTTCTAAAAAAATACTTTATGCTTCTGCTATCGCTTCTACTTTTTTTATTAGTGTTGGTATTCTTGCCTTTTATACTCCCGATGTAATTACTTTTGCAAAATTGCAAAATAAAAAAGAGGATATATATAAATTAGACTTATATTCTCTTCAGTCACAATCAAGGGCATTAACCAATATTTACGCTAAAGAGGAGAAAAATCAAGTCTTCTTAACAAATAAAATTAGGGTACTTGTAATTGGGGACTCAATGGCTGATGACTTTATCACTGCGGCAATGCTATCTCCTAAAATTACTAATAAATTTGAACTTATTAAATTATCCTATGATGATTTATGTTTTGATAAATCAAATATTGCTCAAGATTGCCTTGATTCTAGGAAAAATTTTAATTCCGGAAAACTTAAAACTGAAAGTGACTTGATACTCATGTTGGTTGGCTTTGATCCTGATACAAAACTTGGTGATTTCATAGAATCCAATCAATCAATAAAAAATAAACTAGTCATTATTTCTTCGAGTCACTTTAATCATCCTTACGGCTTTGCTAAGGAAATCGGCCCCCTAACACCACTAGACTACCAACGATTAGGTAAGCTATTTGCCTCTCAAAAACACACAAATACGGTAGCCGGGAATATAAGGGCCAGTCAAATTGCTCTTACGAATAAAATTACATATGTTGATGGATATAGCATTTACTGCCAAAATGACCAATTTTGTCCGTTTATCGATAAAAGCGGAGAAATACTAATTTTTGATACTGCCCATAAGACACCTAATGGGTTTAATTATTATCGTGAGCGCCTTGAAAATTGGTTTAATACATATCATTTTTAATAATGCTACCTTTATTTTATATACTACTCACAAGGTTTATAACAGTGAAGTTAACTAACTGATTTTATGAAACAAATTGGGGTTATTTTAAATTCAAAATTTATCGATGATTACTTTTATTTAATTTTAAAAGATCTATCAAATCGCAGCGATATTGAAATTACTTTTATTAATATTAATAAGCCATATTCTCATATCCCAAGAGCTACTTTCTTTAGTAGGATAAATTGTGCATTAATAAACGTGATTTTGAACATAGAAGTGTTTTTACTATGCCCAGTCTATCCACAAATGAGAAGGCTATTAAAAAAGCATGTTTTATTAGATGTAGTCCACTTATCAAAAAATTTTAAAATTGAAAATAGAAATTTAAATAAAAATTGTTTTGATTTGGTTCTATCTGAAGACTCACTACATGGGGTAGTAAAAAGTTATAGCAATTTATCTAAAGGTGGAGTGATATTTTTTGAATCTTTGAATAAAGTTAGCTGCCAATCACGTATAGCCTTTTTTTGGCCTGTTTACCTTAAAAAAGCTGCAACGGACTTTAAAATTTCTTATACACACCAATTTAAAGGTGAAAAAGATATTCTCTTTAAAGGAAGGGTGCCAACGCAAAAATTATTCTCAGAAAATGTACAGAATGTTTTAACTACAGAAGCTAATTACCTTCAGAATATAGTTATCAACTACCTTAATAATATAGAAAATTTTTCAGAGATTCAGCCATCAGCTACTAGTGAATCCACTAAGATTCCATCTTTTTTTGATTTAATAAAATATCTGCAGTATGTAACAACTATTTTATGCGTTTCTGTATCAAATAAATTAATGTCAAAAAATATTAGCTGGCATGTTAGTTATACAAATAAGTCTTGGGAATATGCTAGCCTAAAAAAAGCAACATGTATTGCTAACCCCAAGGGGCGATATTTTGCAGACCCATTTATTATCACTCGTAATGGACGGACAGTCTGCTATGTTGAAGATTACTCTTTTGCCAATAAAAGAGGTTGTATATCAGCGATTGAAATTATTGATAATGACAAATACTATATTTTGGGTCCTGTCATTATTGAGCCCTTTCATATGTCATTTCCATTCTTACTAGAGCATGAAAATGAGTTGTATATGATCCCTGAGACAAGCGAAGCTAAATCTATACGCCTCTATAAATGCACTAGTTTTCCATTGGTATGGGAATATCAATATAACTTGCTAGAAGGAGAGCCCTTTTTAGACTCTATAGTCTTTGAGAAAAATCATCAATGGCATTTAATCACATCTAAGCCAGACTATTCACTACATCTTTTTCATGGAATTAATCCTATATCTAAAAACTGGCTCGAACATAAAAAAAATCCTATTTTGTTAGATTCCACTATATCTCGTAATGGAGGCCTCTTAATCGATGAGAGTATGAATATCGTTAGATGTCGACAAAAACAGGGGTTTAATATTTATGGAGAGTCTTTAACTCTAGCCATGATTGAAGATATTTCTTCTAGCACGTTTAAAGAAGCTGAAATAAAAAAAATAATACCTAATTTTTTACCTAATATCATTGCTTGTCATCACATGCATAGTAATAATAGTTATACCGTTGTTGATTTCTTAAAATAATTCCCATTTAATTAAATTAATGTATCTTAGATAAGCGTCCTTGAATTTTAATTAAAAAGTTATATAAAAATTTACAGCTTCTGATTCTAAGTTTAATTAACCATAATAGATACGCAGGAACCCCAGAAAATGTTTTAAATTCGACAAGTTCATAAAGACGATCTTCTTGCGTGCTCCAGCTTTTCTTATAGGGCTCGTTCCCAACTGTAAAATCAAACTCTTTAATCTGATTTTCAATTGCCCATTTAATCAGATACTCCATTAATATTCTTCCTGGAGAATATTTAGCCCATTCATCACGACGATAGGATGGCATTAGAAAATAGTATCGATTTTGATAAATTAACCCCCAGTGGCAAGCAATTATTTCCTGATCTATTCTAATAGCAGACAGCTGCACGATACCTTTAGGGATTAACTCAATACAGGTATCCAAATAAAATTTTCTATATCCAGTTTTAGAAAAAATATTAAACGCACCAGACTGGTGATATTGAAATTCTTTTTGCTTTATCAATTCATCCAAGATATTTTTAATTTCATTTTCATTATCAACAATATTAATAGTTAATAAACCACTATTATTTAAACGCTTTTGCTGTCTAAGACTATCTGAAGTAATTTTTTTTCTTGGTTCGATCTGAATAAAATCAGACCAATCTTTTGGTAAAGATGCACAATAAGCTCTGGTAATAAGGCTATCTTTAGAAAGCGGGATAAATGGATTGAGCTGATTACCAATTAAAAGCGGCTGATTTTCTAATTTAATTAAGTCAATATTTTCTAATTTCTCTTTTATTGCTAGCCATATTTTTGAAAATTCAATAGGAGAGCATAATTTAGAAAAATTCTTGTGCAAGATGGGTGCCCCATAGTCGCATAATCCTAAACCTAGCCACTCTAACTTATGTAAAAAATTTAATTTTCTTACTCCAAATGGCATAAATAGCAAATTCACGCCATCTTGCTTTTTAACGCTGACAAATAATGGTGAGATATTTTCAGCAACCCCTATATTCTCATACCAAATACGTAGAAAATCATAATTTTGGAAAGGTAGCATTGAGGAGGCTTCTTGAAATTCTTTCCATCTATTTTCTGCGTCGTAAAATGAATTAAATATTTCTACTTGGTGATCACTCATCAATTAACCGGTCCACTTAAATTACATAACTTTTCCCTCAAAGTTTCAGGATCCATTTGCAGATCAATTGGAAAACAAATTAATTTTTCCCACGTTTCCATGGCCGAACCATTTTCTAAAATAACGCTTCTAGGCAGCCTAGGCCATGAAGAAATTCTTATATTATGTTTTCTACCCCAATCAAACCATTTTTTACTTTCTTCTTGATTTTTTGTATATGCTGGAAATAGCTGAGGTGAATATTCATCGGAGCAGGCATCAAAGACAGGCTTTAAGCCATTATTAAGTGCCCATTGAAGCCAAACCTTGAATATTTCTACTCGTTTATTTTTGTCGGCTATGAGATTTTGTTTCTGAAGATACTTATTGGAATCTTCATCAATTACCCAATCAGCAATAGGATTTTCCTTAAATTCATCCTGAGATGCAAAATTTGGATAAGAGAAAAAAATATTATTGAGGTGTGGTATTTTTTTAATAGCACTATAAATAGTGCTCTTTATGAATCTAATTAATTTTAGCCTTGGTTGCTTTGCCAGATGGATAATATTAATCCTAGCTTCACTAAGATATAAATAAGCGCCATTGAAAACTGGATAAGTTTTTCTTGGACTTGTGAATCCAATATGCCCAAATGTTCCTAAAAGCTTTCCTTGATAGGTCCCACCAAATCCATGTGCATTATCTTCTATTAATAAGATTTTTTTAGACAAACAAAATTCTTGAAATTTATTAATATTTTGAGAAAAACCAAAATAATGCACCATCATAAGTGCCTTAGTATTTGAATTTAGCTTATTCTCTAAATCATGCCAATCTGGCGATAAATCATTTAAAATATTATAAAATATCGGCTTAATTCCTAAACTCTGTAATGGGTAAAGAATTACATCGCATATATAACTTGGCAGTAATATTTGATCATTTTCTCCAATACAATTGGTAATTAAACCATATTTAAGTGCTGTTCTAGCATGTGAAAATTTATAAGTATTTATTTTCAACTGTCTATTCTCACCTTAAATTACATCAGACCTGCAATTTATAAACTTATTTATATTTTTTAATAACTGCTTTAACAAAAAAACTAACTGATGCTATGAATGAATTTAGTATAGTTTTTATAATAAGGATGGAACCATCAAAATAACTATTATTTTGAATCATATAGAAACCTAAAGGAATTTCATATTTAACTTTAACTTTTCGCCAAAGTTTGTTTTTATCTATGCAAAAATCTTGTATATTAAATACATGGTCTTTAACCACATTTAAAGTATTTTTTTGAAATAATACAAATCTATTTGTTGCATTTTTACTATGCAAGGTATATTGGCCCAGTATAGAATCAATAAATTGAAATTTAGCTCCAGCTTTTGCCAACCTTAACCAAAAATCGTAGTCTTCGCTCATTATATATTCTCTATTTTCACTAAACATAATTTGCTTATCTAGCAATATTTTTCTGTTTATTAATACAGCTGAGGGTGATAGACAGTTTCCATTAACTAAAAGTGATGAATATAAATTTTTACTTTTAGTTCCATGAACTAATTTTGACGACACACTAGTTGCCTCATCAAAAACTAATTCATTTGAGCAAAAAATATCAGTATCTATATTTGCATTTACGGCTTCAATGGAAACTTTTAATTTATCTAAATACCAAAAATCATCTGAATCTAAAAAAGCAATCCAGTCTCCTCTCGCGCTCCTAATGCCTAGATTACGCGAGGCGGCAATTACGCCATGATTAAATATTTTTATAGTCTTAATCTTAATTGAATCAAATGATGCAATTACTTCGTCGGTATTATCTGTAGAGTTATTATCAATAATAATTATTTCCCAATTATTATAGGATTGGTCAATTACGGACAGCAAACAACGTTGTAAATAATAAGCATCATTATAAGTAGGAATTACAACTGAAATTAATGGAGAAGTTTCAATATCCACCATAAAATTTAATTGCCACCAAAGTTATTTTTAGAGTAAATAAGTAAATTATCTATTTCATTTTCAAAACTTATATTTGAGTAATTAATTCCTAAGGAATGTATTAGATTGATTTTATAATTTAAGGTATTATTTTTCTTGTCTATATTTTCTTGTTTATAGATAAGCTCTGGAACATACCCTAAGATAACTCCACAGCGTATTTGAATAAGTTGCGCCACTGATCTAACTGTTCTTGAGTTTCCGCTTCCAACATTAAAAATTCCTTTGGCATTACAAGATATGTTCTGACTAGAAAAATAATCAACTATCTGGCTGACTTGACTTAGTCCAATAAAGTCTCTTTGTTGTAGTCCATTAGTTTTTAATTTTATTTTCCTAGACTCTACAGCCTGCCTGCATAAGTCATTTACTAAAAGCTCCCAGCAATTTACTTTCTTATGCATTGGTCTACCAAATGCATTAGAAATACGTAACACTATACCATCTAACCCCCCACTATATTTTTTGTTTAATACAGCTTTTTCTCCAGCAAGATGACTTGTGGCATAGGGATGAATGTTTGTTGTTGCATCTTTTTCTGAAAATGATCCAATTAGCGGTCTTGCATAAACATGGGCTGTTGAAAGGTAAATAAATTTTTTTACACCCATCTCGCTGGCAGCTGAAACTAGTCTGTCAGTTGCTGCTCCGTTAAATTCAAGAGCTCCTTTAGGGTTAGCCTCACATTCTTTTGAATTCATTCCTGCTGCATGAATTACAACATCTATAGCGCTGCATGCACTTGAAAGAGATTTTTTATCGTCCCAATATATTTTTAATACCTCTTTTTTATTAAACCAATCTGGACTTTTCGTTACATCTCGCGTCCCTACTAATACTGTGTGTCCCTTCATCATGAAATGCTCTACTAAGCGACTGCCAATGAACCCAAAACCACCGGTAACCAGAATTCGCATTGAAAGCTAAACCGCCCAAGGCGCCCCTCTTGCCCACATTGCTTCTAATAATTCATGATCTCGTTTAGTATCCATGCAATGCCAAAAACCATCATGTCGATACGCCATTAACTCGCCTAATTGGGCAGCCTTTTCTAGAGGCTCACGTTCTAGTAAGATGTCATCTCCAGCAATCAATTCAAAGAATCCTGGTTCAATAACAAAGTAGCCGCCATTAATCCATCCCTCATGCATCTGAGGCTTTTCCTTAAAACTTATTACCCGGGACTGATTTAATTCAAGCTCACCAAACCGAGCAGCTGGCCTAACAGCAGTAATGGTGATCATTTTTCCATGACTCCGGTGAAAGGCTAATAATGCATCTAAATCTATATTTGCAACCCCATCCCCATAAGTTAACATACAAGTCTCAGCTCCAATTAATGATTGCAAGCGCTTAACTCGACCGCCTGTCATTGAGGTATCTCCAGTATTAATTAGCGCCACTTTCCAATCAACCTCATCAAGTTGATATGGCGTAATAAATCCAGTCGCTAAATCAACTTTAAAATCAGAATTTAAGGCTCGATAATTCATAAAATATTCCTTAATTAACTCTCCTTTATATCCTAGCGCTAAATAAAAGTCTTTATGCCCGAAGGACGCATAGGATTTCATAATATGCCAAAGAATTGGCTTTCCCCCAATTTGTACCATTGGCTTGGGTATTATTTCAGTATATTCACTCATCCTCGAGCCAAGGCCCCCAGCTAATATCATTACTTTCATTTACTCACTCCAAATATAATTTATTTCATGAGGTTCTATTCGCTCCACCTCAATTGGGTCATGAGGAATATTAGCTATATTAAGAACCAAGCTTTTAGATTCAGATAATCCCTTGAAGCCAAACCAAATACCAGGTGGCACCGTAATACGTGCGTATGAATCATGGCCAATATCTTCAATTCGAAATTTATTACTCTTTACTTTAGCATCTAAGCAAAAAACAAAACGCACCGAACCAATTGGTACTATTAAATTCATAACCATTTTAGTATGTCTTTTCCAGGCCCTAATGGCGCCATAAGAAACTGAAGAAAAATATGCTTCCCCAAAGCCTTGATAGCCCGGATCAAATTGTTTCATCGCATGCTGCACTTTATCCCCCCCAGTAGTTTCAATCTTTGAGAGAGGAGTTAGCAAAATATCAGATAGATTTATTGTGCCCAAAAAAGTCCTCGTTGCTTAGCAAGATCGCTATAGTCTGCAATCTGAGAATTTGTAACGCTTACACTATTGTTAGATTTTTGATAATAAGAGCGATACCATTCCACAGTCATGCAAACAGTCTCCTCAAAACTCATTACAGTATGCCAATTTAAATTAAGCATAGCTTTATCACAATTAAGTTTTAATAGACCTGATTCATATTTTTCTTGCAATGAAGTTGGGGCCTCATCCCATTGCACTTTATCCCAATATATTCCCATCTGTCGCACTAAATCTAAAACGGTATAATTGTTTAAAAAGCTAGGGCCAAAATTAAATGCCTCACCGTGAAGGTCTGCATGCTTTACCAATGCTATTGCAAGATTTAAATAACCGCTTAAAGGCTCAAGAACATGTTGCCAAGGCCTAGTAGAATTTGGATTTCGCAACTCAACTTTCATTCCAGCAGACCAGGCTTTTATACAGTCCGGAATAATGCGATCTGATGCCCAGTCCCCGCCACCTATGACGTTGCCTGCCCTTGCCGATGCAATACGAACGGGACTTTTAGCCGATGGAAAATAAGACTGAATATGCGAGTAAATGGCCAGCTCAGCAGCGCCTTTAGATGCACTATAGGGATCAGCGCCCCCTAGTTGATCATTCTCACGATAACCCCATACCCACTCATTATTTCGGTAACACTTATCACTTGTAACAATTACCACAGAACACGGCTTATCCAGTTTTCGTAGCGCCTCCAATATATTTAGCGTTCCTATCACATTTGTTTGCCACGTATCCAGAGGATTTTCATATGAACGTCGAACCAATGACTGAGCGGCAAGATGAAAAATAAAGTCCGGCTGGGCTAAACTAATTGCTTTTTCTATAGCTGTATTTGAACGAATATCAATTCGTAAGTCTACCATTCCATCAGCTAAGTTCATTGCAGCGAAATGTGATGGTACGGTAGGGGGATCAAGCGAGATTCCAACTACATTAGCGCCTAATTTCTTGAGCCATGCAGTAAGCCATGAACCTTTAAATCCAGTGTGGCCAGTAACTAAAACTGACTTATTTAAAAAATTAATTAAGGCCATTTAAAAATACTCATTATAAAAAAATTAAACATTATTTTCCTCTAAGGTCTTAAGATATTTTTTTTGGTGATCTGAAAATTTAGTAACCGGTAACTTTTCAGACCACGGGTTAAAAATCGCAAAGTTTTTTGACATAAATTCTATTAACGATTCTAGATTGCAATCAAATTGAATATTTTTAGGCAATAACTTAGAAATAATATTGCGCAATAAGATATAAATCTCTATATCGCAATATGAAATAGTATTATTGCCCTGGAATGAAAAAAAAACTGATTCATAAAGTAGATTAACTAAATCAAATCCCCATGGAGCTGCATTTTCTCTAAAGTGCTCCCAATCAATTATATAAATATTATTTTTATTATAAATAATATTTCCAACAGAAAAATCACCGTGCAATGGAAAAAGACTTGACGATGCTTTAGGCCATACTGTCTTATATGAGTCGATTGCCAATAATAATAACTTTCGATTATAAGTTAAACTTTTATAAGGATTGCCTGACCTCCCTGGAAATATTTCAATACTTAATCTTTTGTAATGACTTTCATCCCTTACGCCAATAAAGGGTCTTTTGTCATCCAACAATAATTTTTGATCTAAGTACCAATTAAAACCAACAAATTCATTTTGCAGTCTTTGTCTACCCTCCTGCGAATAGGTTGATTTAATTATCCTACCAGAATCCTCATCTCTAAGAGTATAAATACCATTATTATGAGGGCAATTATTTAGTAAAATCATTTAACAGCAACTGCAATAATTGATGGCGCAAAAAACTGCAAATTAAATATTTTAAAAATAATAAACTCTACTGCATTACCAATCCATTTTTTGAAACCATTTTTAGTATTTACATGTTCAAATATTCCAGGGGAATAAAAATTTTTGTTACCATACTCATTAATATAATTTGGGAATCGATAGTCAGGCCAGCAAGCATGCAATTTTACCGCTGAAAAACCAACATCCTTTAATAATTTTTCCAACTCACTAAAAGAGTAAATCCAAGGACGATATTCTCTTTTTCTTATAACCAAAGAAATTAAATTTGCCAACCAGCGAGGAGCTATCGTAGTAAAAAAAGTTCCAGTATGCGGGTCTCTAATACCCAAAAACATTTTATAGTCATAGCGATTTTCGATTGCCAACATTAATCGACCTTCATTTTGTAAGCTACTGTAAATATTTTTTAAGAATTCTTTTTGCAAATCTCCAGGATTCCCAAAAACCGAACGCTTCTTCGCATTATTCCAATAATCCTTCACTATAATTGATTCCATTTCTGGAATCCACTCAAGCACACCATTCACAATAGCAATATCGAATGTATCTTTTGGTAATGTCAATGATCGAAGATTTCCACATAAAAAATTAATATTATCTAAACCTTCTTCATTGGCCCGAGCCTCAGAAAATTTGAGGGATTCAATAGTTTGATCAATCCCAAGAACATGAGATACTTGCTTAGCAAGCGGTATTGTCAAGGCTCCCCACATACAACCAAAATCTACCGCAACTTCAGAGCCCGATAACTGGAGAAGTTCAAGGGCTGCAGAGCGTTTATCAGAAAATATAATTTCCATTAGATTTGGGAAGGATGCATAAATACATTCCCTTGTTGGATAACTACCGAGCATTGAAATTAGTTTATCATTTTCTATTTTTGATAAATTAGACCAATATCCACTCACATCAGAAGAAATGAATATGCGGTTCGAATTTTTTTGAAAATTACTTAGATAATGAATTAATTTATCTTTTTTTTGCATTTTTAGAAAACCTTTTTATAATTTTTTATTATAAACAGAATATTTTAAACTTCTGTAAATTTAGCATCAAAATCAGTAAACCGGTACCCAAAAATTAAATATCTTTATTTAGCTAGTATGCAGGTTCAGATTCTATAATTCATATTACTAAAATTCATTAGTTTTGTTTAATTGCGCCATCGTTATGGACGCAAAAATTTTTACACCAATGTAATTGATAATCGCACTATTGGTTTCTGGGCAATTTTAATGGTGATAATATGGAAATTAATTACGATTAGATAAATTAATTATTTGATAAACCCAAAAGATTCACAAAGAATTTATTGCTGAAGCTCTACTTTATGAGTAAAGATTTTATAACGGAGCAACCGGAAAAGGACGGGGTAAAAGTGAGTTAAAAGATTAATTGGACACATACTCTATAGATAGCAACGTGGTTTTGGAGCTATTACTATAAATTTTTTTATATTTAAAAAGGGTGAAAAAGCATTTTTCTGATTTCGTTAAATTCATCGCACAATAGTTTCAACACGCTTTAACATGTGATCTAACCGCTTGAAATCCTAATAGTTTTCTTTGGATGCCTTCTCAAATAATATTACACATCAATTTACTGATAGAATCAAGATCATTTACCTTTAACTCTAAGTAAATATAAAAAACTAGGGCTAAAATGGGCTATTTTAGGTTATTCCTCGCTGAGCTGGTTGTGCTAAATCATACGAAATGGTACAGCGATTTCGTTAGCATTGATATCGGCTTTATTGCGGTTGCAAGCTTTTTTTTTATTTCTGGATTTTTGATGCCATTGGCTTTTCGTGAGTATTTTCTAAAATACGACTTAAAGACAGCTATAAGTAAATATTTTTTAAATCGTTTTTTACGAATTTATCCTTTATATTGGGTTTCATGTCTAGTTATCCTTGGTATGTACTTTATTGGATATTTGCTTTTTAAAGATATTGATGGTCGAACTATTGACCCTAATTTACTTTTAATCTCGACTTATTTTCAAAACTTTATATTAATTGGCCTTAATCAATCAACCCTATGGGGGGGATATCATCGCTTAAATAATCCCGCATGGACTCTTGACGTAGAATTTCAGTTTTATTTATTGGTGCCATTTATAATCATTTGCTTGGGTAGGTATCCAAAACTAACTAAATTAATGTTGCTTTTGGCGTCATTAATTAGCCTACTGCTTATTCAAGCGCCCAGAGATCTTGTTGATATCGATAGATCATTATTTTCTTTATCAATATTTTTTATATTAGGCCTTATTTTTTTTAATTTTAAATCTAATAAAAAAATAACCCATAATAAAGATGTTTGGTTTTTAATATCTATTATGATTTTTTTCGCAAGCTTTCTATGCAGCAACATAAATCTAGCAAATATGATTGCTACATTAGCTTTCTTGCTATTTTCAGCTATACTTTTGATAGATAAAATCACTGAAAAAGAATCTGTATTAAATAAATTTTGCGGTGATTTATCATACCCAGTCTATATTTTGCATTTTATAACCTTAGGCACTGCGCTTCAGATCTTACACAAATTAAATTTAGATAGTGCTTCATCTTTGCATCAATTTATATTAATATTTTTATTTAATATTTTACTTTCAAACTTTTTTGGTGTGATTGCTATATTTTTAGTAATTAAACCAATTGAATTACTTAGGAATAAAATCCGTTAAGTTCATTTGCTATCGATAAGGCCCGAACTAAAATTATAAATATCACCAATTTTAGAGCAGTATCTTTTAATAACGTTTCTAAACTATATTATCCTAAATTTTTTTCAATGATATTGTCAATTAGCGTTGAAATAGATTTATATGCAAAGCCATCGTCGGGATAATTCATTGACCATTTCATGGTCTCGTAATGTCGCTTCAAATAACTTTCTTTTGATTGGGCTAAAAGACTATCTAACCGGCTTGAAAGTTCTTGGAAATTACCTCGATCGAATAGAATGAGTTGATCAAAATCAATGTGGTATTTTTTTGAATCTACGAAATTACAATACAAAATTTTCTTGCCCATTCCATATGCTTCTATTAAAGCGGTAGATAGGGTGGAAATAATAACCTCACTTTCTTGCATAGCAAGATAAATTCTGCCTGTTAATAAATTAGATTCTAGTATTTTTACAGAATCTCCATATATTTCATAAAAATAATCAAATTCACTTTTGTTATTCATTAGCCAATCTTCTGATTCTCTTTCGGATCTCATAATAATTGCAGCACGAATAGGCCTAATATTGATATACTCCCTTAACATGTGATCCATGGTTTTCATAGAGGTCATGCTATCGATAACTTCTTGGGAATGTCCAATATTCCCACGCCACGAAGAAACAATTAATAAATCATACTTAATTGGTTTCACCAGATTAGACTTATTTAAAAAAAGACTGGCCGCAAGAGATCCGACTGGATAGAATTTATTTATCTTAAAATTTAATTTTAGAAACAATTTTGACTCATGCTCTCCAAAACAAAAATAGTGTTGTAAATGAAATTTATTTCCTGCTAATGCGTAACTAAGCCTTAATCCATTTTGAATTGCTATAAAAGGAAATGCGTTGCAGTGCTTTGATAGCCAATGAAAACTATGACTATTATCAATATATGTAATAACCGCCTTAGGCTTAATTACTCGAAGCCTAGCCTCTAAATAAATATTTTGTAATTGGAATAGAGCGCCATGGAAATAACCTCTACTATACGATGCCACTTCGTATAAATCAAAATGTGTCAGACACCGGAAATATTGTATAAATATCCAGATTGAAAAAATCTTTTCACAGGGTCGCATTTTAAATATATAGATATTAAAATTTGGATTGATAGCTTTTTTAAGCTCATCACTTCTCGTTTCATCAAAGATTACGACGTCAATTTTTTTTTGAACGTTATCATTCATTTTCAAATTAAAAAAGTTCATCTTAATGCACTTTAAATTTATATGGAGTTTGAGGCAATAATTGACAAATTTTTTCTATCTATTTTTCCGCTCGATGTTAGCGGAAAACTCTTAATATTTATTATTTTTCTGGGAAAAAAAATACGGTCTAAATATTTTTCGCTATCCCCCCTAATTTGAGATTCTCTCTCTTTGGATAGTATCTCTGTTGTAAAAGCAACGATCCCTATCGCTATCTCATTTTTGTCTCTTATAGGAACAACTACTAAATTAGAAATTGAAATATAGCGACTTAATACACTCTCGATTTCACCAATTTCAATTCTTCTTCCCGCTATTTTAATTTGATTATCTTTGCGTCCAACGCACTCAAGACTTCCTTCTTTATTAAAAAAGCCAAGATCTCCAGATCTGTACCATTTTTCACCAGTTAAATCCCAATCAAAAGAAACAAAAGCCTGCAAAGTTTTTTCTTGATTATTTAGGTACCCATTAGAAATTTGGGGGCCTTTGAAAATAATTTCACCAACTTCACCGTTTAATATTGGCTTATTATCGTCATTGATCACGGCAAATTGATGGCCAGGAAACGGATATCCAATTGGAATTATTGAGTTTCTATATATCTGATTATCTTCTATTGGCTGATAGAGATATCTTGAAATGTAAATTGTTGCCTCAGTTGGACCATATAAATTTTCAATCGTGCTATTTGGAGCAGCAATACTCCAATTATTAGCTATTTGCTGAGAAAATTGTTCACCACAAAACATACTATGCTTTATTTCAGGGAAAATTCCAGGTTTCAACAAACCAAGTTTAGCCATAAAATTCACTATTGTGGGAACAGAATTCCAAAATGAAATTCTCTCTCGAATAATATAGTCAAATGGTAAAAATATCTCCTCTTCAGGTAAAATACATAAAACTCCCCCATTAGCCCAAGTAAAAAACATATCTGAGGCGGAAGGATCAAAACTAAAATCAAAGACTTGTGAGGCTCTAAAACCTATATCAAGTTTATAGATACTCTCCATATTTTTTAGAAATGCTAATAAGTTATTATTTGTTACCTGAACACCCTTTGGTATTCCTGTTGATCCAGATGTATAAAGAACATAAGCAAGGTTTTCTCCTCCAACATCAATAGGTCTTTCCAAATTGACACTAGACAGACTTAAGGGTTTATCAAGCAGTCTTTTATCGCTGGGCTTATCTTCTTCAGTTCTAACTATGGCTTTAATTTTTAGAGCGGTATGATTTAAAAGAACTGGTCCCAATAGGTCAATGCTTTTATTATCGCCAACCAAATATTTTATCTTTGCATCCTTTAGTACACTAAGTATTTTTTCTTTATTATATTTTGGGTTGATAGGAACATAACTACATCCAGAAAAAAGAATCCCAAGAATTCCAAAATAAGATGATGGCACCCTTTGACCAACAATGCCTATATTTTCCTGATGAGCGCCGCAATTAATTAGGTCCTGCGCTACCGATATTGATTTATTAATTAATTCAAAATAACTTATCTCCCTGCCATTACAACTTAAGGCTATTTGATCACCATAGCCAAACATTCTTTTGTATAAAAATGTAGCCAATGATTTCATTTTGCAATTGATCCTCTTTCTTCCAAAATCTTAGTCAATGCCTTTACAGAATTTGCGCGAGATACTTCTGCTGGTGTAAGTACAATTCCAGTTTTTTTTGTAACCTCGATCATTATTGACATGTGCGCAAAAGAATCCCAACTTGATAATGTGAACATACTTGAATTATGAGTAACTTCCTCCTCTGTCAAAACAGAACTAATTATTGAAACTATTTCTTTAGTAGAATATCTCACGTTACTTACTTGAAAATTATTTTTTAGCTCAAAATATTCCTCCTTGAGCATGGAATATTGCCAGGCATCTATATATTCTCCATTTTTACAATAAAAATTCCTCAAATTCCCCTCGTGCTTCATTCCAGAAGTAATTAGCGAAGCTATAGTTCTCTGATTGGTAACCATAGTAGTTCCAGCTAGTCGATTTAACTCCAATTGTTCAAATACAAAATACTTTAGCAATTCTTGAATTTGCAATATATATCCTAGCCCCCATAACTCTGGATCAATGGCATAGCCCCAATCCACACTTTGACGTTCGTAATTTAATGATAAAAGTGCTGCGGATCCAATAAGATAATTATCATACTTTCTCCTCACAAACCAATACATAGCGGTTTTATTTAATGGCTCTCCAGCCATTCTAAGTTCCAATTTTTTAATATAATCTGCAGTTTTTTCAATTGTATCCATAGAATCAAACTCAAAAAACTCATACAATCTTGCATCTTTTGAATAGCGATACATTTCTGTAAGGCCCCTAAGAGATAATGGCTCAAAATAAATATCTATATCTTCATTCAGTAAATTTATATTACTTTTTTTTTCGCCTGGATTTGAATTTGAAAAAACTTTATAAAATTTATTTTTAGGTAACATGACACCTCATTAAATTTTTCTTGTTATGAGAAAATATCACCATATACTCCTGCCTCCGTCCATAACAATATTTTGACCTGTAAGATATTGAGATGCATCAGAACATAAGAACTGTATTGCTGAATGATATTCATCTGCCCTAGCCATTCTTCCAAGTGGAATTAAGTTAGAGAGGCGTTGAACAAATGTATCATCTTGACTATCTAATATTCCTCCCGGAGAGAGTGCATTCGAGCGTATACCTTCATTTGCCCAATATGTGGCTAAATATCGTGTCAAACCAATTAGTCCAGTTTTTATAACTGAATATGTAACTGGTTTTACAGGCTGCATTTGATTTAAAACTTCGTCTCTGCGATAAAGGCGTTGATCTGGTGAAATAACTGATAAGTCAGAGGATATATTTAGAATTACACCAGAACGAACTTTAGCCATTTCACTGCCAAAGACTTGGCTACATAAAAAAGCTCCCGTTAATCCAACTGCTATTTCTAGATCCCATCGTTCAATAGGAAAATTTTCCATCCGAGAAATTTCAGTTAATTGAGAGTCAATATTTACTTTATAATCAATTGCAGCGTTATTAATTAATATATCAACATGAATACTATCTGACCAAAGCTCATTTGCAACTTTATGTATTGATTGAGAATTTGATACGTCCATTAATTTTGTTACTATTTTTGTTTTATTAAATTTTTTTTCTAATTTTAGCTTTGCGGAAAATAACCCGATCTCATCTATGTCTGTAAGCACCACACTTGCGCCAGTACCAAGTAGAGCAATTGCATGTTCAACTCCTAACAAACCAGCTGCGCCAGTAATTAGAGCAGTTTTATTTATTAGGTTAAATTTATCAAATGCTTTTATCATTAATTAATTTCCTTAACTCCTGGACTCATCAGCAAAATGCTGATCAACAAGCTCAAGCTTTCCACTATACATCGATCTTTTGGCGGCCTCAACAATGGCAAGTGATCCAGCTGCAGCTGAGAGTGAATCTTTAGTGTCATTTATTGACCAATTGTTTAAAAAATATCTGGCTTGATCAAGAAACATCTTTTCTCCGGAGAATAAAGGATCTAAACCAAGATCAAATGATTGACTTGAAGAGGTAATAGTTAATTTATTTGTAGTTTCATCCCACGCTATATCACCACTTGTTCCTGCAATATGAAAGGAACGTGATTTTTTTTTATGCATGAAACAAAGAGTTATCTGAACAGAAAAATCAGTATAAAGTAAAATCATTTGTGCAGTATCTTCAATTGATAATTTTTCTAAACTTCGGTTACCACCAGTACAAAATACTGCATCAGGTAAACCAAAAAACCAATTAACTAAATCTATTTCATGTGTTTCAGTTAATAGTACCCCTCCACCCATATCAGCCCTTACTGCATAAAGTCTTCGCCAGTCCTCATAAGGATGCCATTCTGGAACATTAGTATAGACTTTGAATGATGCGCTCATGGGGCGACCTACTAAACCATCTTGAAGGGCCTTGTGGGTCTGAATCATTTGTGGATGAAATCGCCTTTGGAATGAAATTAGAAACGGCACTTGACGCGTTAATACAGCATCGCTAAAAATTTGAAAGCCATCTAAATTTTCTGCCCAAGGTTTTTCTACGAAAACAGCACTACCTGCTTCTACTGCCATCATCATAGATTCACGATGAAAAGATGTTGGCGTTGAGATTACTGTCAAATCTGGTTGCTCATTAAATGCCGCCTCTAAATTATTAAAAGTAATTAGTTTATAGGCATCTTCAACTGTATTTGAAGCATCAACTGAAAAGTCCTCGTGTAGCAAGGGAGTTAAACCAGTTTTTCTGTATGCACTAAAAATAACTTCCGAGGGTACCAGTTGATTAAAAATACGTAGGTGCCTTTGTCCTGCGCCTCCTAGACCAATAAATAGAATTTTATTTAATCTCAATTTCTAAATGCTTCTAAGTAAAAGAATTTAACAAATTCAATATTAAATTTTGCGGTTGATATTGGATTTTTTCCTCGACAGGTTTCTAGGGTATATGATCCTTGATAATTAATTGCTGCAAGCGCATTAAATATATTTAAGAAGTTAACTATTCCAGTTCCCAATATTACATTCTCATTAATTATATTTTTATCTTTTATATGTACATGACAAATCCTACCATCTAACTGCCGTATTTCTGCCGCTAAATCGTGCCCAAACGCTACTTGATTTCCTGTATCGAAAACCACTCCAATTTCTGGACGATTAATGCAATCTAAAGTTTTAATTAAGTCTGTGCTATTTAAAGTTGTTTCAAGACACAGAGAAACCCCTACCTCTAAAGCCTTATCTGCTATTTTTCTCAGTTGGAATATATAGTCTGAAACATTGCTTAAAGTTAATTCAGATCTCTCGAATAGGGGGAGAATAAATTTATCACATCCAATTAAGGCGGCACGCTCGATCAGATTAAAATTTTGATCGAGTACTTTTGGATCACCAGCTAAATTATGATCTACTATATAGTCATTACATAAGGAGTATGTCGATAAGCGATTCACCTCAACAAGCTCTTTAATTTTAGCTATCCCAATATCAGTCCATAGGGGATTGAATGAATTATGCTGACGCTCTGCAATTAACTCAATATAATTAATTCCCAAACATGCGGCTAGAAAAAATTCTGTCTCCCAGTTATCTTGGGGAAACCACTGAAGAAGTCCTTTGGGAGATTGCATCAAACGCCCCTGCACTATGCCGAGACTAATGTCATGAGTTACTAACATACCCCTATTCACATCGCCCCATATTGTCAATTAACCTCGCCAAAATATTAGCCTGAAGTTGCGCCTCGCCAAGATTTCGATAATTAGTTTTAAAAGCCATAATTTTGGTCTGAAACTCTTCTGCTATTGGGCAAAGGCCCATAGTAAAGAGTTGATCTCCTGGCTGTCTCCCTATAAGTGAGGGCTCTAAGTATGGGTTTTTCCAGCAAGCATAAAATCCATCCCCGCCCATCTCGTTGTATTTTTTATAAAATTCTTTCCATGACCCTTTTTTTCTTTCATCGCCTAAATAAAGCATGCCAAAAGTAAAATAGCTATGCTCAGCATAAGTTGGCACCACTTGCGTTTTTATCCAGTCGCATTCTTTCACAGCTTTTAAGAACATCTGTCCAATAGATTTCCTTCTCTCGACAATGTCATCAACTCTCTCAAGTTGACCAAGACCTACTGCAGCAGATACTGCATTCATCCGATAATTGAACCCGACAGTATCAAAACGCTCATATGCTGGATCCTGAAATATTGCTGATGCTAAGCTAGTTCTACCTGCAGTAGCTGTTAAATTTTTATAACCAATTCCTGCGAATTTACGAGCTCGAATGGCTAAACTTTCATCAGACGTCACGATCATTCCACCCTCGCCACCTGTAGTTATATGCTTAGACTTTTCAAAACTATACACGCCCAGATGTGCATGGGTTCCAGCTACTTTATCCTTGTATTTGCTCATTAGAGTCTCGGCAGAATCATCAATCACAATAAGATTATATTTCTTGGCCAGATCCATAACTGGATCAATATCAACAGGAAGGCCGTATAAGGAAACAACAATAATAGCTTTTGTTTTATTAGTAATTTTTTCTTCAATTTTTTTTACATCAATATTCCAACTATTAGGATCAATGTCTATATATACTGGTATGGCCCCTAGATAAATAGTTGCATAAGAGTCCATAATGACAGTTGTTGCCGGCTGAATTACTTCATCTCCAAGTCCAACTCCAGCAGCGAATAGGGCAGCATGAAGTCCTGAAGTCCCAGAATTAACTGCTATAGCAAATTTCGCTCCTATTTTAGCTGAAAAAGCTTCCTCAAAGCGTTGAGCCCACGGAAATAATTTATTTTCAGGATTCTCAGTATCCAATGCGCGTAAAACATACTCAAGTTCATTTCCATTAAACTTTCCAAACTCATGCTTTACATTTTTTATTAACATTTTTTTCTTACCCTTGATCTAAATATAATATGTTGATGTCAAATAATATTTATTCATAATGCACCTTTATAAACTTTTTGATCTCATTAATCTCGCTCTTTTTGGGCGGCTTTCCACTCTGAATTCCGAAACCAATTGACCATATAAAGATTAGGATTTGAAATAAATAACTGATCAACAATTTGCCGTGATGCAAAGTTTCCAACTATCCTACGGACGGACTCGAGTAGCCAGTAATCTTCCTCGAAATCAAGAGTTAAGCGTAACTTACAAGGGGAATTTGGATTATCTGGTAACAGAAGCTTCCTAATTTCTACTTCTTTTTCCAGGTAGTGCCAGATCATTTCTGTATTTGTTTCAGCTTCTAATTTGGCTACAACTCGCTTAACAAAATCTACTTTTAAAGAAAATCCTACGCTCCCACTACCTCCCGAAGAGACGGCCGAAGGATAAACTACGTCAACTTTTTTATCTAGTAGCAGCTGCATACTTGCAGCTATTTCATCTCCATCGAAAAAAAGATCATCTGCATCTATCGAGTGAAAGGCATTAATTCCAAATTTTGACGCGCAATCAGACCATCGTTTTAATTTATTACTAATTGAACCGCGAAAGTACCGTATTTTTTCATTTATTGCTATCTGCTCAATAACATCATCGCTTACGTCGGTAGTTGTACATAAAATTGGCTCAATATTGAACATGCGTGCGCGGTGAATAATATGCTCTAGTACATTATAATTTCCAAATGGTAATAAGCATTTAGAAGGCAAACGTCTTGATAAAGTTCGCACAGAAATAAAACCTGGTATAAGTCCGTTAGTCAACTTCCCCCCTTTTTTTAAATTCTATCGTTTATTTTTATAAAAATATTCAAAGCTGGGTATTTGTTACGAGGATTGCTTAATCAAAAAAAAATTGCAAATAGCTCTCATATATTTTTAATTAGCAATTAATGATCTATCACTAATAATTATCTCTCTATCAGGAAAACTAATGTCAATTAAAAACGAAAACTAAAGGGGTTTTATTAAACCAATAAAGTAAACTAGACGGGTGTATTTAGTTAATTAACCTGATAATTCATAAGAATTATTTAGCGAACTTCATATTAAATCCTCTAATCGATCTAATGCTATCCAAAATCCTTTGCCGCCATCTTTGTGACCCTGCCAAATTTCCGGTATGAATGGTGTATTCGGGCAGCCAGCCCGGAGTATAGATCCTAATTTAACAAAATCTATATCGCCATCCCCTATTTGAAGGCCCTCGCCATTCACCCCTTTTGCATCCCCAAGGTGTAAGTGCGCAGAAAATGGGGCAATTTTTTTGGCAAAATCATAAAAATCTATTCCAAAATAGTTACAAGTTAGGCGTGAATGAGAAACATCAAAACACATGCGTAATTTTAGTTTGTGGCACCATTCAATAATCTCATCTATATGCACAAAGATATTTTGATAGCGTTGCCCCCCAAAATGCCAAGGGAATGGTGCCATTGTTTGTGGAATTAATTCAACCCCATTCATGTCAAGCTCGCCAAGACTTTTTGAAAAGCGCTCATAGTACTCATGTATTTCATCACTTGGTAGCGGTTTATCCATTGTAAAACCACCAACATTAGCTACAATCATAGGCTTGCTTGTTAAAAAAAACTGCTTTAAGCGGCGTGTAATATCAATCACACGTTGAGTTTCTGAAATTGATTTCTTCCGATAGTCCTCATTAGGCGATGCTAAATCCATGAGTCGGCTATTCGAAAAAAGTTCAGGGGCATGAACTATAAAATCACAAGGATAGACATCTTTGATAAATTTATGTGGGTCTAATTCCATATCAGAATAGGAGAGGTGAAATTCGAATAGGTCAGGCTTAATTCTGGTACTATATTCTTCAAAATCATGGTAACGAACGGGTATTCCCCATGCCCTAGAAAAATAGTATTTTCGAGGCTCTATTCTTAAATCATCCAGATCTGAGTCATAAAAAAAATCTTCTTCTTCCATATTATGTTGTAATGTTCGACCCAGGAGATCCTCGAAGCGCTGCGGAGAAAGGCCTTGTCCAGGACTGCGGACCTTAATGTGCCTTGGTTCAAGAGTTATTCCTTTTTTGAGAGGAGATGCGGAAACTAAACTCTTTGCTAAGTTCTCGCGGTTAATCATCTCTCCTTGTGATAATTCGCGCTTTTTACCTTCGCCTAATGCCTCTTCAATTTCGCGAATCCCTTTTATCATTTGCCTAAATTCTGCTTGAGTAAGGCTAGCAGAATGATCTGGCCCTTCCATGTTCCGATCTAGTGTAAAGTGGCGTTCAATCACAGTCGCCCCAAGTGCTACTGCTGCAAGTGATATATTAATTCCACGTTCATGACCTGAGTACCCAACTAATGCATGAATTTCACGAAGCCGATGGATCCAATTTAAATTAATATCATGCAAAGGTGCAGGATAGGTACTATTACAATGAAGTAAAATAAACTCTGTATTTCGGCGATTGAGAAATTTAACTGTGTAAATTACTTCCTCAACTAGACTCATGCCTGTAGAAAGAATAAGCGGCTTTTTAGTGGCTGCTAATTTTTCCATTAGCGGTAAATTAGTAAGGTCTGCTGAGGCTACTTTATATGCGAGAACGCCAAACCCTTCTAATATATCAATACTTTTTTCGTCCCATGGTGTACAAAGATAAAGAATGTCTTTTTGTGTACAGTATTTAAACAGCTTCTGGTGTTCTTCTACACCGAGCTCAAAACGGCTTAATAAATCTAAAATGTATTCCGTGCCTAAATCTTCACCATCTCTGAGTAAAGTGCGTCGCCGATAAACTTCAGCCAAATGACGCATTTGGAATTTTACACAGTCAGCGCCCATTTCTTTAGCACGATCAACCATCTGAATAGCGCGTTCAAAACTTCCATTATGATTATTTCCAATTTCAGCAATAATAAATGTTCTACCAGAGCCGATTGTATATTTTTCAATTTTCATAACCATTAAATATCAACCTTTGATATCTCAGCTTTTTCTCGCACTGACCAAGCACGCATTCCATTGTATTCAAATTGGAATGCTTGAATTTTAAGGCCTTCAGCTTTAAGCTTATTAGTTAGGCGAAATTTATCAAAAGGAGGCACATAGAAAAGAAAAAATCCTCCTCCTCCCGCCCCCAATAGCTTGCCGCCTAAAGCGCCATGAGCAATAGCACTTTCATAAATTTTATCTAACTGATTACTAGAAATTTTGCTACTAAATTGACGCTTAAGTTGCCAAGACCTATCTAGCAATTGACCAAATTCATTCAACCTGCCACGAAGCAAATGATTACGCATCAAATAAGTAATTTCAACGTTTGACTGAACCAGCTCTCGAATATTTTCTTTTTTTAATTGCTCTCTCTGATCCATATGAATAGCTCCAGAGTTGTGAGGTATACCCGTGTCACATAAAACTAAACTTTCTTCTAATTCAAGTAAAACTTCTGAATTAATTCGTAAAGGATGGACAATATTTTGATCCATACGGAATTCCATGAAATTAAATCCTCCAAAAACTGTTGCATATTGATCTTGCCATCCTCCTCCAATTCCAAAATAAAGACGCTCTGCTTGAAATGCAAGTTCAGCAAGCTCATGTGAATCCCAGCGGTCTTGGCGTAGTTGATTAAAACATCCAAGTATTGCGGCTGCAACCACGGCTGAGCCACCCAATCCTGAACGCATTGGAAAGTCTGAATGTAGATAAAGTTCAAACCCAAAGGTAGGTTGTATAGCTTTTAACAATGCTTGAACAAGACCAAAATTTCCATTTTGCTTCAGAGCAGACTGTAGATTACTTGCCTCAAATTGTTCGTTTAAATCCTGAGAATAAATTACTATATGCTTATCATTTCGTATTCTCAATGTTGCATGCGTAAAAAGTGCAATAGTGGCATTTATAACAGCGCCTTCTTCGCCCTCAAAGAAGTTAGTAAGGTCTGATCCACCGCCGCCAAAACTAACTCTAACTGGCGCCCGTGAACGTACATATGTTCGCTCCTCAAGTAGGATTGGAAAATTCTCTCGACTAAATATACCCACTAATTTACGCGCAGAATTAAGTACAGGAATTACTCGGATGTTTCTGTCTAACAACTTTAATATTGTTTCACGAGGTGTTGTTAGGTCGGCCCAGACAAAGTTTGGGCTAACACATAAGGAAATTGAATCTTCAAGGCCTATACCAAGAAGAATTTTATCCCGTATGTCTCCGTCGGTCGCTAAGCCAACGACTTCATTATCTTGATTAATGGCCAATATCATTCCGTACTTGTTTGCACTAATTTTTTCAAGCGCATCTCGAAGTGTTGCGTGCTCATTAATTAAAAATAAATTAAGGTTCATGATCCAAACTTTTTTTAGTTTTAATCCAATTACAGAAATAATGGTAATCTTTTGGAACGCCAATATCAATAAATTTATACCCAACCGGCACGGCCTGCAAAATATTATGGCGGATACATTTTTGAAAAACGTCTTCTTCTAAGGAGAAAACACGTTTATCAATCTCTTGAAAAATTTTATCGTTAAGTTTACATAAGCCGCCATTAATCCACATATTCTTTGACTCAATCTTTTTTTCGGTAAATGAGATAACCATATTTCCGGCGTCCCAATTGACACTACCATACCTTTTTACGTCTGAAACCTTGACAACTAAAATAGCAGGAGATTTAGTATCAATAAGTTCATGAATACCGCCACCAAGCCATGTGTCAGCATTAATAACGAGAAATTCACCTTTAATTTTGAGGTTTTTAATAGCATAAGCAACCGCGCCACCAGTTCCCATTGCAATTGGTTCAGTTACACAATAAAATCTACTTTCTTTAAGCAGATTAAATCGCTCTTTTTCTAAGAAATTGATAATTAAATCTGCCTTGTAATGCAGAAGAAATACAAATGATCTTATCCCCTGCCTAATCCAATTCTCAATCTGTAAATAGAGAAATGGATTATTGCCAATTGGCGCAAGAGCTTTTGGTGCCCCCTTTACCTCATCTTGTAGGCGAGTTCCAAACCCTCCGGCCAAAATGAGCAAGGGAATGCCATAGGAATTGATAGACACTGGTGATTCGATGTTATATTTAATAATAAAGACAATTTTTAAAGTAAAATTTATAAACTATATCTAAATTTAGATGCAGCATATTTAAGATATATTTTCTATTGTATAGCAGATTAAAATTTAAAATACTGTCAATTTATCTGCATTCTCGATAAGAGAATCCCTCCACCCTTAACTATATACAGTATTTATATTTTTATGTATTGCAATAATTTTCGAGAAAAAATATAAAGGAATTTTTATGAGTATATTTAATTGCTTTGTACAGAAAAAATAGCCCCTTCAAAAACCGCAATTAGCTTTAAAGGAATTCTAGCAAATCATTGCAAACCTTTTTCTATTTTAAAGGAACTCCAAAAATCCTTAATTTCATCCCTGATTTGATTAATTTTGCTGAGAGCTCTCTCTTCTGAATAATATAAAATTACAACTTCTAATAGTCTTAAAAAAATGGTTTAGCGATTTTTCTAAGCCTCATAACCACGGTTTCATAAATATTATCGCCTAAATATTATGACTTAAGGCTTCAAGAATTGTCGTTAAATTATAAGTTACAATGTATAGTCTACATTTTTTAAACAGTTAATCGATTGAGCATTGGCCTTGAACGAGCATACCGTATGAAATTCTTCTTTCCTTAAATCGAAATCGTTATATTTTTATTTTTCATAAAAATATAACTGTATATTCATTGACTTAGCTCTTGTAACTTGTATTAGTTTAGTAATGCGTGCTGAAGTGTATCAATGATCTTAATAGGTTTCATTGCAAAATTTTCACAAAATTTTGCCCTTGCATGCTGTGTTTCTGGTAAATACCACCAATGATCAACATTACCCCAAACCTCATTAACCTTTTTTGAAGCTGAAAGGGGGGAGTCATGAAATATTCCTACACCTTTTAGCATACTGAAGAAGGGTATAGCTTCCTCTCTTAGCGCCCAATGGTCAGGATTCCAAAATATAATCGTTGGAATATTCAAACTCATGGTTTCCAGCAATGTAGTAGAGTTGTAAGTTGCAACACAAATCTTGCAGCTGTAATAAAGTGTGCTGATAGATCCATAACCAAGATCATAATTAGCACCAGTGATTACATTTTGCCATCTATTTAACTGATTCCACTCCCAGTCGGGCTGAAATAATCTAATGATAAGTCTATCAAAAATTTGATGGTCTAAGGATTGGACAAATTTATACTGATCCTTTAGGCACGATTCCACTTGATTATAAGAAATTGTAGAGTTTGTTAAAATATAGCTATATCTTGGCATAACGCCAGATACCAAAAGTAAGCCCCCGTTTTTATTAATTACCCTCTCACGTTTTCCAAACTCTTTCATAAATCCAAGCGGGAAGACTTTACGATTTTCACTGCTCCATCCACAGGAAAAATATTTATCAGCAATCCTAAGCTCATGTTGCTCATAGGAGTTCCATTTTGCTGAACCTATATTGCCACCATGCTGTGAAATAATTAAACAAGATCCTTTCTCAACTTTGATAGCGGTCCATATTTTAAATATTTCGTCAGATTCATACCCAGTAGCTGTGAATATGACCTTCGGCTCTTTTGGCCAAGGCTGCTCTAGTGCATTGCAAAAAAGCCATGAAAAACCCTCAAGATATAATGTAGGTATATGTCTTGGTATTGTATCCCTAATGTATGCCTCAAATCCCTCAAGCCCAAGAGTACTAAGTGTGATTGATTTTCGTAACTTTAAATTTTCTTTAAATTTTTGACTTTTTAATCTTGAAAAATTAAAGGGGAATTGAAAATTTCGCAAATAAATAAATATGCGGAATATTGTTGGCATATCACTTGAATATATAAATAGTTTTTCATTTCCAAAAAATCTATTAATTCTAGTTAATATACCGCTTATGTAATTTTTAACGCTAAATTTACGAATAACTGGAACAGATTGACAGAAATTTTGCTTTTGTAGCCCCTCGCTAATTTTTACATATGATGGATAAGCATATTTAAAAATGTCTAGAAATATATATTCATTCCATGGGTCTTTTAGGTAATGTTCTTTAAAAGACTCCATGTCATACACGGTGATCTTTAATGAATTAGAGCTTGAAAACACCACCTCTGAAATTGCATATTGGCTCATCGTAGTCTTAGCGACCTCCCACCTATCGAAGACAATCTGAGTAAAATTAATAAGCCATGGACCAATCAAAATTCTCCAAAATCTTATCGAATAATCAACGCCATGAGTATTATTCAATGCAACCGCGAGCTCGGCCAATAATTTTTCTATTAGATCATCGAGGTATAGGTAATCCTCATTCAGCTTCAATCTATCATCCCAGTGGTATTCAGCTACACTAAATTCCTGGTCTTGATAAATACTTTTAAAGCTATCTATAAGCCATGATCCTATTAATAATACCCGCCCATTGAGGATATTATTTTTTAATGGCTTCGATGCAAATAATATGTTATTAGTCATATTAAGCACTCTCTCCATTTCTATAAATATGAGTATAAAGAAAGTTAATGAATTACAAGAATTTTTACCATGAAAATTAAGTAGACTAATTTTCCAAAAATTAAATAATCACCATTTTTAAGATTTATAAATATTTCTTCTATATCTATTAGCATTAATTATAATAGGTGGTATTCATTTATTTATCAATTTATCACGTCAATAATCAAAGTTTTTTTATTTTTTTGGTAACTTTGGAAATAAATAATATAAATATATGCCAAAAACTAATGCTCTAAAAACTTTTATATTTGTCGAAAATAAATTTCCAAATCTAGACCTATCGCTTCTAGCTTTCACTCTTATTGGGATTTGCACAATCTTTTTATTGCTTGATGCACAAAATAGCAATAACTCTGTTCCAATGGATTTATAAGAGTCAAAGTGGCCACAATTTTCATATATATCTTTAGTGTAGCCCTTAAAACCAGAAAGTGGGTCTTTAATACCCCATAGAAAGCCTGCAACTAACTTAAATAATTTCTCTGATATTCTAGGCTGAGTCATTCTTGTGCCTATTACCATATCCGCACCACCTTGTAGGGATTTGATAAAATCAGGTACATATCCAAGCATATGCTGACCATCACCATCAGCCGTAATGATGTAACTCATACCTAATTCAGATGCCTTTTGAAATCCGCAATTTAGGGCATGATCATATCCGAAATTGCGACCCAAACATATAACTACCGCCCCCAAATTAGCAGCAATTCTTGAGGTATCATCCTTCGATCCATCGTCCACAACTATTGGCTGACCATACCTCATAGAATCCATTACTACCTGCCCAATAGTACTAGCTTCATTAAAAGCCGGAATTACTATTCCTACTGAAGATCGGACCACTTAAGATAGCCCTCTTTTTCAACTGCTACCCTCAAGCATCTTCCAATAACATCCTTTAACTCGTAAGGCGCTATTGCATCAGGCGGGCATGGTCTTAGGGATGCTAAATCTAATTCTGTGATTACTTCACCAGCAGACATGCTTCGCAAAAAACGAAGTGCCCTTCTCTGCAGAACTATTGTTGCAAGTTCATTATCCTCAATTTTTTTTATACCCCCACCTAGGCTGGCCTCCAATTCCCTAGAATTAGATACCATTTCAGACCAATCTTTTGGGTTCAAGGAGAATTGATGGTCCGGTCCTTCTAGATTTTTATTATCTGTAAAATGTTTTTCGATAACTCTTGCTCCAAGCGCAATCGCACCCATGACGGCACTAAAGCCTGGGCTATGATCGCTGAGGCCTAAGATAATATTTGGAAACATTGATTTATAAGTGTTCAACACATTTAAATTAATGTATTTATAGTTGTCTAAGCTGCCCGTGTAATTAGTATTGCACTGCATTAAAACAAGCTTTTGATTGATTGCAACAGCCCTTTCAACAGCGACCTGAACATCAAGGATGTTAGAGGCACCCGTTGCTAAAAAGAATGGTTTTTGTTTGCTCGCCACATGCTCAATTAATTTATGCCAAGTAATGTCCCCTGACCCTATTTTAAATGCCGGTACATAGTCGTCTATAAAATCTACCAATTCAATAGAATATGGGCTTGTAAAAAAAGCTATGCCCGCTGATTCACATGCCTCTTTTAATGCTTCGGTCCAATCCAAATTTATCGCAGCTGCTTTGTATACCTCATAAACAGAAGATTTCCATTTTTTCTGATGTGACTGTGGACCTCCTTCTAGAGCCTTAAATCCCTTATCCGAAATAATTGTGTCGGCATTAAAGTGTTGGAATTTAGCTGCGTCAGCTCCTGATTCGGCAGCCAAATAGATTAAATCTACTGCCTTCTTTAGATCGCCATCGTGATTTGCCGCTATATCGGCTATGAAATACGTTGGGTAGTTTATCCCAATTGTTTTCTTATCAATTTCCAGCTCTGGGGAAAATTTATGTGCCATATTCCTCTACCACCCCATCTATTTCTAAATTTAGACTTGGAAGCTTCATTCCAACCAATATTTCAAACTTTGTACAATCCATTCTCATATCTTTTGGCCTATAAGTTCTCACTGAGGGGATATTAGAGCAAGCGACAGGCAACATATTCCTTAAAGGTAAGTTTAATTTTTTTGCAAATATAAAATCAAAGTCAGCTTTACTCATGCCCTCATTAGATCCAATATTAAATATGCCTACTGGTTTTAACTCTATCACCATTAACAAACACTTCATTAAAGTTTCGATAGATAATGGACTGAATAAAACATCTGACATGACTTGGATATCTCTACCAAATCGGAGAGAGTTGTAGATCCAGTCAGTCATACTCTCACGTGATCTTACTAAACTTTTGCCAACAAAATTTGTTCGAATTATGGTGCTTGGGACTAGACCAGCAGCTAACTCACCTGCATATTTTGTAAGTGCATAAATATTAGTTAAATGAACTTTTTCTTCATCATGAGGGCCCGTCCCGTCATAGACATGATCAGTAGAAAGTTGAATTAGATGGCAACGACTATTATGATCCCTTATCCATCTTGTTATATTTTCGACAGTACAAATATTCTGTAGATACGCTGCTTGCATATTTGTTTCGCAATTTTCGACGCTAGTTAGAGCAACTAAATTAATAATTAGTGTAGGCTCAATCTCAGATAACTTACACTTTGCCGACTCCCAATCGGCCAGGTCAAAACAATAATCGGCAGCATAATTCTTTGAATGAGTAATAACATCGAAACCGGAATTTTTTAAATAAGGCGATAGACGTGATCCAAGTAATCCTGTTGAACCAAGAACTAATATTTTATCTTTTAACATTACACATAATTCCGTAAGGTTTTATATAAGACATTGGCTTGCTCATGCGCCTTAGAAATATCCCAATAACTAGTTTTAAACTGCAGCAATCTAGGTTGCAAATATTCTGCATTTGGGCATAACCCTTTTTTATACTTTCTCTTATTTTCTTCAGAAATAAATTTATCCCTCCCCAGGAGTTGCAGATTTTCAAACATTGGCTCAAGATATGTAAGTTTCCAGGCAGCATAAATTCCTTCCCCGCCATTTGCTATGAATAGATCTCTAAATTCATGCCATCCTATGTCATTTTGTACTAACTTACAAACCCAAGTCCAATATGAATTTAGGTATTCTGATCCAACTTTTTGAGGAATTAGAATTTCCTGAAAATTTGATGCAACATCTTCAAATATAGCTGCAACCTTTATCCGATGCTCGACTAATTCATCAATGCGCTCCATTTGCGCTAAAGCAACAGCACAGCATAGCTCAGGCATACGATAATTCCAGCCCATAGAAATATGTCTTGAGTAATTTGGATCTTGTACATCAATTTTGCTTATCTTGCCCTGCCTTGAGCTCACCCCCGCATAACCTAAGGATTGAACTTTTCTTACTTTATCAGCCAAACTTTCATTATTTGTTATCAAAACTCCACCTTCACCACTCGTAAGGTGCTTAGTACTTTGAAAACTAAAACTTGCACAGTCCCCTAATGTTCCAACTAATCTGTTTTTATATCGTCCTAAAAAACATTCTGCATTATCTTCAATAACATAAAGATTATTAGCTTTAGCTAACTCCATAATGGGATCCATGTCTGGACATAATCCATATAAAGAAACTGTAATAATCGCTTTTGTATTAGATGTAATATTTCTCCTAATAGAGTCAACATCTATCTGGAACGTTTCCAGATCAACATCAGCAAAAACAGGGGTTGCATTTGCTTGCAATACGGCGAATGAGGTCGATGACATAGTCAGCGGCGGAACTATTACTTCATCTCCAGGGCCAATTTCCATTGCCTCTAATGCGGCATGCATCGTTGCTGTACCATTCATAAAAGATATTGCAAATTTTGAATCAAATTTTTTAGTAAAATTTGATTCAAAGCGCCCCATCATTCCAGAGTTCTTTGACCCTCTGAATTCAGTTTCTAAAACCTCATTTATATATTCTCTTTCATTGCCACCAATTCTTCTAATATTATTCATTTTATTTTCTATCGTTTGCCAATGATATTTGATAGCCTTCGTTGCGAATAATGCCTGAATTTATCGAACATAACTCTGGGTGTCTATCTATTATCGCAATAAGTTCTCTATAGGGGGTAAAAAAGTTATTATTCGCAAGGCTAAATAAAGCCCTTGCAAATTGAAGGTCGGGCAGCCTATCAACGGTCCACCTTAAATTATTAAGGTTTGGCTCCATAGTAAAATTTCTAACATTAAATATACAATCATTTTTCCATATATAAGGAGTCACGTGCTCCCTATCGGACGGAAGAAAGGCTTCCGATTTGGCTCTATCTAGAGCACTAAATCGAAACACTTCTACGTCCAAGCCCTCAGGATAGGTGGGATGAATAGTATTAGATACATAATCAATATTTATATCGCCGTAAATAATATCAAGGGCTGCATCTATAATATCGGGATCCTTAAAAGGGTCGTCGGCAGTAATTCTGACAATAAACCCAGGATGGTATAAGGAAGCGGCCTCATAGAATCTTTGCAAGACGTCAAACTCGCTTCCGCGAAAAAAGGGAATTTGATTTAAGCTAAGCCATTCACATAAGATATCGTCGCTTGAATTGACAGTAGTAGCAACAACTAATTTGTTTATATTTTGTGATTTCTTAATTCGCTCTATCAAGATCTTGATCAAAGGCCAACCGTTTATATCTGCCAACACTTTACCTGGCAATCTTGATGAGTTCATCCTTGCCTGAATTATGGCTAATGTGCCCATATCATTCACCACCTTGATGGATTTATAAAAATCTCATTATCAGATGAAATATTTGGCATAGAGCCAGGAGATATATTACTATTATACGATTCAAGCACCTCAATCAGCTGCGATGTAGTTTGAACTCCTATAACCAGCGAACTTAGCTGCCGGAAGGATTTAACAAAGCTTATACACGCAGCAAGAGGACTTAAAGATTTCATTCTACACCAATCATGCCACTGATATAGAGTCGATTTAAAAGGATCTAGAGATGAAGGAATATTTTCTGGATTCATAATAAGTAATCCTTGTAAAAAAACTGAACGCGCATATATCCGTATCCCCCTTTTTTCCAATTTATCCATCCATCCCTGAGAATACAGCCTACGATCAATCACATTAAATGGTGCCTGCACAATATCTAACGGCATCAAGTCAATAAGATTGGTTAAAATTTTCGGATCATAAATTGAAATGCCGATATTATCAACATAACCTCTACTTTTTAAATTGATAACTGATCTCAGCAGGTCGTCACCCTTATTGCCTAGTAAATCTTGCGGATTATGCAGTAAAAAACCGTAAAGTTTTTGTATTTTTAACTGATTTAAAGATTTTTCAACTTCACTAATAATCCAGTCTTCAATGATTATGTCTCCCGGTGGAATACGGGGTATTTTTGTAATCACATTAAAACCTGAAACCCCAGCCAATCCTAGGACACTCTCTGAATTCCCGTATGACATGGCTGTGTCTAAAGAGAAAATCCCACTTTGCTTGCACAGATTAAGAATACTTCTTGCCTGGTCGCTTGAAATGCGCCCTAAATCATTGCTAACTCCGTAGGGCAGTCCAAATTGAGCGGTACCTAAAGTAATACTTGGAGCCATCTATAGCCCACCAATCTTGTTGAGGTATTTTTTTTAAAATAATTCATGGTAATAATATATTTTTTATATTAGCTTAATAAATAGGAAAAATGTTTACATCCAACGATATAAGTCGAACCAAAATTTTAATGAAGTTTATTCCATATCTCACCACTTAGTAGTTGAGCATTAAAGCGATATCTGGAGTCAAGGCAGGCACTTGAGTATGTGGAATGGCTCTGTATAACTTTTTCAATACCATCTAAAAAATAAGCAGGGTCTAACTCATCTATCAATAACCCATCATAGTTATTTGAAAGTATTTCTGCTATCCCACCCACCCTTCCGGCAACACTTGGAACACCATAATTTTTAGCTTCAAGTATGACATATGGTGAGTTTTCAACAAAGCTCGTCACGACAAGAAGATCAATGTTTTCGTATATTAAAGACTCCTCCGCCCACCCTATAATCGTGAGATTAGGTGGTTCGCAAGCTTGAATTAGCGGTAATATTGGGCCTTCTCCATACATGTAAAATTTAAAATTTACACCTCTACTATAAGCTAATCTCGCAATAGCACAAAAGAGGAGTGGATTTTTCTCATCAGAGAATCTGCCAACGTAACCAATATGGACATTTTCTCGAGGCGGCTTAGGTAGTACATTTTTAAAACTTAGGATACCATTCGTAACGCAACTAGAGTGCACTAACCTCATCCATCTGTATGTATTTTGCCAATAGTCTTTAGTAAAAGCAGATACGTAATTTATTCGGTTTACCAATCCCAAAATGGTAAATGAAATTATTAGCTCTCCAATCCCATTTAACTTGCGATTTTCGAAACTTATAGAACTATGTAAGGTCAAAATTAATTTACATTTTTTAACTACTCTAAATCTTAAAAATGTAAAAAAATATTTTATTAATAGAGATGGGTTGTTAATTATTACAAATGAACTTTTTGAATCAAGTATTAATCTTTCTAGAATTAATGATGTGCCCTTAACATTCTTCCAAACTAATGAATTAATTACAATTAAGTATTCTTTGAATTCATCCAAATTATCAATCCTTGCGAGAGTGATATTGGGGTCATTATCAATTAAAGCTACATGTTTTTTATTTGAAATTAAATATGAAATTTGGTGAGCTTGATGCGTGGGTATACCGCCATTCCCCCCATGTGATAAAAAAATATAGCTACAATCAGGTTTAATCCTACTAGGCACTCTTAAAATCCTCCCAAAGGTTCAATCTAATGAATAAGGTTCGCCAAACAATTCTTTATGCTCCAAATATTAATATTGGCGGAGGGTTGATATTACTTAAAACTTTACTTTCAAATTGGTCAGGCCCCAATAATTTAATTGCCATTCTAGATCATAGAGCCAAAGAGTCATTAGAAAATTCATGTTCAAAATTAGTTAAGGTTGTTTATTGGGTTAGACCTTCTTTGCCCTCATACGTTTGGGCTGAAGTAACGCTCTATCTTTATTCCAAAAAAGAGGATTTACTTCTTTGTTTCCATAATTTACCGCCCTTAATACCTAACTCAAGTAGAGTTTTTATATTTCTACAAAATAGATTAATCTTACAAGAATTCCCATGGCGTCTAACCCTAAATCATCGCAGTTTAATTATTTTGCTCGAAAAGTTTATATTTAAATATTTTTCTTTACGTAGGTACTCCTTTATCGTTCAAACACAATCAATGCATACAGCTTTAAGGGCTTTACTTACTTCATGGTGGAGTGATCAGTTCCAAGAAAATATTATTCTTACACTCTCTATTTTCCCCTCGATACCTCCAAAAAATAGCTGCCAAAAAATTCAAACCAAATATGACTTTATATACCCATCAAGCAGTGATAGGCATAAAAATCATATCAATTTAATTAAAGCATGGAAAATTTTGGCAGACGATGGCCTTCAGCCATCGCTAGCATTAACCTTGGGGCCACCAAATAGCGCCTACCATTGTAAATTAAACAGCCTCATTAAAGAGTATAAATTAAATGTAATTGATTTAGGTCCATTGCCTTACAATGATTTAATTGAATCATACGCAGAATCGGGTGCATTGATTTTCCCATCGCAAATAGAATCCCTAGGGCTTCCTTTGCATGAAGCAAATGTAATAGGTCTTCCAATACTTGCAGGAGAGTTAGATTATGTAAGAGATGTATGCTGCCCAATCGAGTCATTTAATCCAGACTCTCCTATGTCGATTGCTAGATCAGTTAAGCGATATCTTAAAATAAAAAACCCGCCTTCTCATAATCCTATTAATGCTATTAAATTTTGGGATACCCTCTGCACTTTAGATAATTGATTTAAATAAAATTTTCACCGCAGCAAAAATCATAAACCTCCAATGACCAAGCCCTGAATCGCTACCGCTTTAGTAGACACTTTCTAGCCTAATATTTAGGTTATGAGGAGGTGTTATGAGTAAAGGCAAGCGATTTACTGAAGAGTTCAAATTAGAAGCAGTTAAACAGGTGGCTGAGCGGGGTTTTGGGGTAGCTGATGTTGCTAAGCGTTTAGGGGTATCAACCCATAGCTTGTATGCCTGGATTAATAAATATGGGGTACCCGCTGAGCAGCGTTTAGCAGGTGATGATCAAGCGGCCAAGCTAAAAAGATTGGAGGCGGAGCTCAGGCGGGTCACTGAAGAACGCGACATCCTAAAAAAGGCCGCCGCGTACTTTCACGCCAATCAGGCTACTTCAGTAGCCTAAGATTGTCGGGGAAGACCTTCACGGTCTTGCCAAGGAGTCCGGTTGAGGTACGCGTTTATTCAAGACCACCGGTTTGAGCATGCCATCCGCACAATGTGTCGCGTTTTGCGTGTACACCACAGTGGCTATTACGCTTGGCTTAAAGAACCCACTTCAGCTAGGGCACGTGAGAACTTAGGGATTGTGAGCCAGATTAAGGAGGCCTGGATTGCGAGCGGCACCATCTATGGTTATCGCAAGATCCATGATGATCTGCAAGATCTGGGGGTTGCTTGTGGTGAGCAGCGGGTCTATCGGCTGATGAAGGCAGAGGGCCTGCGCTCTCAAACAGGTTATAAGCGTAAACCACGGCACCATGCCGGTAAGCCCCATATCGCTGCCCCCAATCATTTGGATCAACAGTTTGATGTTTTAGAGCCTAATGAGACCTGGTTCACCGATATTACTTATATCCGTACGCATGAAGGCTGGCTTTATTTGGCAGTGGTCCTAGATTTATTCTCTCGTCAGATTGTCGGTTGGTCAATGCAAAGCAGGATGGATAAAGAGCTGGTCGTCAGCGCATTGCTGATGGCCTTATGGAAACGCAAACCAAAACAAATAGTAATGATCCACTCCGATCAAGGCAGCCAGTTTTCTAGTTACGAATGGCAAGCATTTTTAAAAGAACATAACCTTAAGCAAAGCATGAGTCGCCGTGGGAACTGTCATGACAACGCCGTGGTAGAAAGCTTTTTTCAACTACTGAAGCGGGAGCGCATCAAACGTAAAACCTATGCCAGTAGGGCAAAAGCAAGGGAGGATATCTTTGATTACATCGAAATGTTTTACGACCAAAGGAAGTCCCCGTGGGACAACCCGGTTAGGCGTCATGGTTACAACAATGGGCTTTCTCCGGTAGTATATGAAAAGCAGTACCAAGCGAGACTGGGTAGTGTCTAGGATATTGGTAGCGATTCACTATTAGTTCTCGCCAAGTGATTAAAGTTTAAATGTATTATGCCCTAATGGTTCAACTAAAACTTAAGCATTGAGTTGAACGCATACAGGTCTAATAGATTAACTAGATTTTAGTGGAGCATTAGAAGTAAGAAAGTTTTATAGATGTAAATGTAAACTATATTATTTATCAAAATATGCAAACCACCTTAATTTATATTAAAAATAACTGGCCTTTTTCCTTTTTATTTTTTGCCACTCTTTTAACCTTCTTGTTTTACCTTACCAGTAATTCTTATGGCTATCAATTTGCTATAGAAAATGGTTTTTTGGATGTCGCATCATACATACATATTGCCACATCAAAAGATCTTGAATCACTGTATATACTTTCTGAGAAATTCCCCTTGCACCATCTCGAACGTTGGCCTCCCCACGTATTGATTGGTGCAATTTCTAACATATTTAATATTGACCTATGGTCTTTTTATAAAGTTTTTAACTTGTTATGTATTTGTATATCTATTGTTTTGATTAATAGTTTAAAGTGTTCTAAATTAAATAGGATTGCTTATTTTTCCTTGCTTACTTTTAACCCTTATACTTTTCGTTATTTTGTAGGTGTACCAGGAATGATTAGTGATTCAATATTTTTTGTCTCACTTATTGCATTTTGTGTTGCACTTTTCAATAAAAACTTTTTTTTACTCTATTTAGCAATCATATTTGCCTGTATCAGCAGACAAACTGGCGCTCTTTTATTGCCAATATTATTTCTAACCTATTTTTATGATAAGTCAATACTAAAAGTAGCAGTAGTTGGAATTTTTATAGGATTTATTTGCTTGCTAATTGTAAGGTTTTCAAGTTTATATATTTTTAAGCCAGTAGAGCAAGGATATTTACTTGATGTTACGTTGGGAATATTTTTTTGGATAGCTCATAAATTTAATATGAACGAGTTAGTTAATTTTTTAGGCCGTTATATTCTAATGCTCCTTAGCATCTCACCAATTTTAATATTAGTAAAAAACCAAAAAATAGATAGGCTAGCTATATTCGGCATTCTCTTTTTTATTATTATGCAATCACAGCCAATCTTAGGCGGTCCATATATAACAGGGTCAAATATTGATAGGCTGGCAATTTTGGGGCTTCCTTTTTTAGGGCTGATGCTACTAAGAGTAGAAATCAACATAAAATCCCTTCTTATTTTTACTTCATTATTAGCATTTACCTCTTTGAACCCGTATTTTTCTGTCCTTTATGAAACTACGCCCTACAATCGTTACTTATTTGTAACTATAATTGTGACAGTTTTTTGTGTCTCTATTTATTCTTGGTTTAAAAAACGGCCTTTAGCTATCTTTAGTTAGCTTTTGCCAAAGGAAATTAACCTATGCGGTTATTAGTTACTGGCTCCCATGGTTTTATTGGTAAAAACTTAACTTCTCATCTATCAAAATTACCGGGTATTAAGCTTGATACTTTTGATAGAGGGCAATCCCTCGAATTACTTACTGAGCAAATAGGAACTGCCGATAAAATTATCCATCTTGCTGGAGAAAATAGACCCATTAGCACTAATGATTTTTATATCGGAAATGTTCAATTAACTCACTATATTTGCAATGTAATTGAGCGCTCAAAAAGAGTTATACCAATTATTTTTGCATCCTCTACTCAGGCTGATTTACCAAATGAATATGGAAAGAGTAAGAAGCTAGCTGAAATTTGCATAGAATCGCATTCATTAAATACCAATAATTCTGCACTAATTTATCGATTACCGGGGGTATTTGGTAAGTGGTGTAAACCAAACTATAACTCAGTAGTGGCAACCTTTTGTTTTAACATTGCCCGTAATTTGCCAATAGAAATTCATAACCCAAAGCTTGAATTAGAGCTTATCTATATAGATGATCTTATAAAGGATCTGACAAACAATATTATTAGCTCGTACAAAGGAGTATCGTTTCGAAGTGTTACACCTACCTATAACATTACTTTAGATAGTTTAGCGAGCGAAATACAAAGTTTTCATACTAATCGACAAATGGCGCAAATTAGCCGGGTTGGAAAGGGATTAACTAGAGCGTTATATTCAACCTTTATTAGCTATTTGCCTAGTGATCAATTTGCTTCCCCACTAAAGTATGTAAAAGATTCTCGAGGGATCTTTGTTGAAATTCTTAAAACACCTGATTGTGGTCAATTTTCGTTTTTCACAGCCCATTCTGGAATTTCCCGAGGAGAGCACTATCACCATACTAAAACTGAAAAATTTATAGTTGTTAAAGGTGAAGCTCTATTTAAGTTTCGAAATATTATTACTGACGAAACTATTGAGATTAAAGTTAATGAGGAACATCCTCAAATAGTGGATTCAATTCCAGGCTGGGCGCATAACATTACTAATATTAGTAATGATGAGCTAATTGTGATGCTGTGGGCAAATGAAGTATTTGATCGCGAGCATCCTGACACTATTTCACAAAAGGTTTAAGATGAAAAAATTAAAAGTCATGACAATTTTGGGTACTCGGCCAGAAATTATTCGTCTCTCTAGAGTGATTTTTCAACTAGATCAATATTGTGAGCATATATTAGTGCACACCGGTCAAAATTATGACTTCGAATTAAGTGATATCTTTTTCCAGGAATTAGGAATTCGTAAGCCCAATTACCTGCTTAATTCAGCCGGAAAAACAAGTTCAGAAACCATAGCTAAAGTCATCATCGAAACAGATCAAGTTTTAGAAAAAGAAAAACCGGATGCCGTACTCATTTTAGGCGACACCAATAGCTGCATGGCCGTTATACCGGCAAAGCGAAGGAAAATTCCCACCTTTCATATGGAGGCAGGCAATCGCTGCTTTGATATGCGAGTACCTGAAGAAATTAATCGGCGCATTGTTGATCATACGGCCGATATTAATTTAACCTATAGCTCGATTGCTAGGGAGTATCTGTTACGCGAAGGCTTACCGCCTGATTTAATCATTAAAACTGGTAGTCCAATGAATGAGGTGCTTAGTTTTTATCGCCCCTTAATTGATCAATCTACTATTTTAAATACGCTTAACCTTTTGCCTAAGCAATACTTTGCTATTAGTGCGCACCGCGAAGAAAATATTGATTCTGACTTGAATTTTAATAAGCTCTGTAGTGTTCTTAATGCAATAGCTGACCAATTTAAATTACCCATTATCGTATCAACACACCCTAGGACACAGATGCGAATTGATAGCAGTAAATTTCAATTTAACCCTTTAGTACGCTTAATTAAACCGATTAGTTTTGCGGATTTTAATAAATTGCAGCTTAATGCTAAGGTTGTCTTATCAGATAGCGGGACCATCACGGAAGAATCATCCATCATGAATTTTCCAGCCTTAAATATTAGAGAAGCGCATGAACGCCCTGAAGGAATGGAAGAAGGTGCAGTAATGATGGTTGGCCTAGAGATTGATCGTGTGTTACAAGCAATTGAAATTCTGAATAGTCAACCACAAACACTCGATCGACAATTAAATCTTGTGGCAGATTATGCTGCCACCAACGTTTCTCAAAAAATAATTCGCATTATTTACAGTTATACAGATTACATCAATCGAGTGATCTGGAAAAAATAGGTTATCTATATTTTCTAATATTACATGGCGTACCTATAATAAATTTCATACTTTACTTGAAATTGATGCAAAGGCCTAAAATTAGTATATGTGTAATATTATTCTTATATTTTGCTAGTGAAAATCTTATTTAATCTTCAAGCGTTGCGCGCTTTTGCAGCCTTAAATGTCGTACTTTTTCATGCTCTAGGAACCTCAATTAGTTATGGTTTTCCTGTGTATAGTCTTCATTTTCTTAGTGATTGGAGTGCCAGTGGGGTTGATCTATTTTTTGTCCTATCTGGCTTTGTGATGATCTATCTCATGAATAAAAAATCTAGCAAGTCAATCACTGCTTGGCATTTTTTTCTTGATCGCTTTACCCGTATTGCTCCTTTATATTATTTCTTGAGTATCGTGTTCTTTTGTAGTGTGCTGGCTTTTCCCGATAGTTTTCGCTCCATTACTAATGTATCTATTATCGATCTTATTTCTTCCTTGTTGTTTCTAAACCAATTATTGGGTTTTGGCGACCCCCTTTTATTTGATGGCTGGACACTTGAATACGAAATATTATTTTATTTGATTTTAGCTTGTAGCCTTCTTCTACCCTTCTGTAGGGTTAGGCTTTTTTTTACCCCTGCGCTATTATTTTTCTTGATTTTTTTTACTGGACTGGGAACTATTAGTATTGAGTTCCTTTTTGGCATGGGCATTGCTTACTTTTTTTTCTTTTTCAAAGAGCGGCCACCCTTTGCACTTCTCATTTTTATAATTGGTCTAGTCTGGTTTTTTTCTTTTTTATGGATCACCCCTCAATATTCCATACTCACCCACCGCGTAATTCAGTTTGGTTGTCCAAGTGCTTTGATCGTCTATGGCCTAGTAGGTCTTCCGCAAATGCGACAGAATAGCTTAACCCGTTTAGGGGACGCCTCCTATGGAATTTATTTAATCCAGGTTTTTACTATTCCTATTTTTTATAAATTTTGCAGCTCTAAAGAAATGATCTCGTTAATTGAACTCATGCCCAATCAAGAGCTTAGTAATTTTGCTCTAATCACTTTATGTTTATGCCTTACAGCACTTAGTGGTATATTCATGCATCACTTCATTGAGCTCCCCTTGATCGGGCTTGCGCGGCGCTGCTATCGATAATTTATTTCGCAATTCCTACTAATAATAAATTTTCTGTAACTATTAATTATGATGGGTAATCCTGTTTATGGTTTAGATGCCTTTGTCATGACCCCACCATGGTCATTATTGATTTCTATTGGCTTAATTCTTGGCCTTAGCGCACTGGGTTACATTATTCAAACCTGCTGGATCTTTAAAGACACGCCCCTTCTACTTTCATTTTCTAGAAAGTTATCATTAAGCCCAATTATTGGGGTTGCAATTCTTGGTCCTATCCTCTACCCCCTGATATTGTTTAGCAAAAATGCCCCCCCTATTCTTTTAACTTTTGCAAGTTTACTTATATTGGCTGGATTAGTTTTTGCTTTATATGTCATTTTAATAAATAAAGCCATCTTAATCCCATGGTTTTCTTTAAAAAAATTAGCTTCTCTCAGAATAAAAATAGCAAACTATCAATCTATTTTTCTTATTCTGATCATGATCGGATACGGCCTCATTGCTATGGGTCCGCCTACGGACGCCGATGAATTAGACTATCACCTAGGCGTTCCTCTTAGGATATTAAATACTGGCTCATGGATTTTTGCTCCTGAATGGTTTACTAGCCGGTTAGCTGGTTTAGGCGAGGTCTTGATTGCGTTGGGCCTGTCTGTTGGCGCGGAACAATTAGGAAGTCTCCTAGAATATTGTGGCTTACTCGCAATCTGTAGCCTTCTTATTCCCATCAAAAAAAATGGCGCAAATAATCAAAATGCTATTTTTGCTCTTGTTTTCATAATTTCCCCAGTTTTATTGTGGTTGGTTAGCACCTCTAAACCGCTTTTACTGCCATTATCAATGACCAGTTGTGCCCTAGCTTTATCTGCAATTGGCCTTCAAGGATCCAATAAACTTCATTCCACGCACACTAAACTATTCATCCTGATTTGCCTTCTCATCATGAGTGCATCTCAGATGAAATTTAATTTTTTATTAAGTGCAACCATTGTAGGTATTTTCAGCCTTATTCTGATGTATCAACTGGGACTCTTAAAAAGAGCCCTATTGATTGGCATTGTATTAGGAGGAATAGTACTTACTCCATCAGCACTTTGGAAAAGTACTTATTTTGGGGGAACTTGGTATCAAGCAATTTTTGAACTTTTGCCAGGTAATTGGCCTGGTGAAAGTCAGTTCATTAGTTACCTTCGTAATTACCTTGATTCAAGCTGGATTTTTCCTTTTTCGATTTTATTTCCATCAAATTTAGGAAACATCACTACAGTAATTGGAGTTGGAGTAGTAATAGGATGCATTTGTATTGGTTGGCAATTATGGCAATTACGCAGATCTCATACAAAAAAAGTAATCTGGCCCATATTGGGCGCTAGCCTTAGCCTAATTATTTTAGGTACTTTTTTAGGGCAAACGGGTGGGCGTTTTTATCTCGAACCGCTTGCTTGGATTTTATTTATGATGACACTGCACAATAAACAGCCCGCTTGGTTAAATAATGCTTTTATTAAATTTGCAATCTCATTGCAAGCTGTAATTATCTTTATCGGGGTACTCTTTTGTATCTGGGCGCTATTTCCTGGAGGCCTTACGCCATCTTTGCGAAATGAAGTAATGTATCGACATGCTTATGAATACAATATTATGAAATGGGTAGATAGTGTTCTACCCAAAGACGCCGTTCTAGCAACAGAAGAGCGTTCCAAAGCACTTTCGCCCCGCCATACTCTTAGCTTAGATTGGTCTTTTTATCTCAATTATGATTTGCTTAGCAAAGATGCAGAGCCTTATTTGGAGATACTCAAAGCCAATAAAGTCAATTATCTTTTACTAAGAGGTGAGCCCAATAAAAGTCCATGGTCTGGATGTTTTTTAACCGAGAGAAAAGGTCCATTTTTTACGGATTCAGCCACTCGAAATCCGTTTAATAGAGGCATACCCATTGAGTTTTGGGCAGTTAGATTTAATAGCGCTGCCTTACCAGAGTGCTTAAATCAAAACTCAAAGTAGAGAGCTAGTCTATTTTCCTAGCAACTATGAGAATATTTTTGCCAAGCAAATATTTAAATCCTAAATAATCAAAACACTTACTTATAGGATAAATAAAACGGTCATAAATTTTAAAACTGGGGTGACTTTCATCTTCTTTAGATTGAAGCTTAAGCGTTTTATTTAAGCTGCGAATTTTTAGCAAAAGCCAAACAAAAAATCCCACGCTATCTACATACTGATATTCAACAATAGAGTAACCCGTATCTTCTAAGGCGCTTACCAACTCTTTTTTAGAATAACGCCGATAATGCCCTACTGAAGCATCAAATTCAGAATATAACATCATAAAAGCAGGCACATAAATAACAAGTAATCCACCTTCTTTTAGTACTGGATGAATATCTCTTAATGCAGCTCTATCATCTTCAATATGCTCTAGTACATTTGAAATATAGATTGCATCATATTTTTTTGGCAAACTCTTAACCGTTGCATAAACCTGCAAATTGCGCGACATTAATACCTCTTGCAAATGCAAATCAATTTCTAAACAGTCGGGCTTTATACCCTTAATACTCTGAAGCAAGGTTGCTAAGGTTCCAATTCCAGCCCCATACTCCAAAATGAAATCAGTCTGTTTAAAATTCTTAGCTAATTTAATGACTAAATCATGATTATAGTTTTTCAGTTGCTTTTCAATTGTCCATAACTCGGCAATACCTGCATAACTATAGTTCGATTCATTTTGGCCGCGAAACGAAGTAAGCCCGTTAACTGTCATTCTTTATTCGCTATCATTATTAAATTGCCTTGCCTTAAGCATTAATTTAAATACTTACCTACGGTATTGTATTCGTAATCTTTATAGTGGCATTGATAATCTCAATTTATTTTTTAAAATCTAATAGGTAATTCTGGCAAAAATAATATGCCCTAGCCATGAGCTCGGTTAAAGCGATGGTGACTGCGCCTAGAGATCCGACATTGGGAATGAATGACCATAAATTGAAGTCTAATAAAGTCTTTGCTCCACCGCCGCCTTTAAAATCAACGGGATAAGCAGTAACTTGAAGGCCAGCACGTTCAAATTGCGACTGGGCTCGCTGCATATGAAATGCAGAAGTTACCAACAAAACTGAGTTTACTTGCTTTTCTTGCAGTAAATTTTTAACGGCTAATGCTTCTTCTTGTGTGGTTTGAACATTGTTTGTAATTAATATCCTCTTTTCGTCAATCCCAAAATTTTTTGCATATTCCTTTAAAAAAACGCCAGTATCATTTGCCTTTCTTAACCAAGGTATATTTTCATTGGTAAAAATTAAGTAATTCGCTTTACCAGCTTTAATTAAATCGACTGCTCCAAAAAAACGTGATCCCATGCCCCACTGCAGCACCTCTCCTTGAGTAGATTGCACAGATGATAAAAAGCCACCCAGCACAACGACGGCGTCTGCCTTTGCAACATCACTGGGCGTTAATTGGATTTGCTCAGCCTCCACATAGCGTGTTAATAATGACTCTGTAATGGGTAGGCTTGAGATAATCAGGATTAAAAAAGCTGCGATTACTGGAGCTCTTTTTTTCCAAATGATCCCCCAAAATAGTAAAAGACAAATCACAGAAAGGGGCATGCAAAGTAGTACCAGGGTTTTTTGCAAAAATACCATTTTTTTACTGCCTTTTATATCAATTTTCTGATCGTAAATGCATCACTACAAGATTAACTTTTAATCCTAAAAAAAATGGCGTTTACCCTACCACTCAATTTCCAGATTAGTTAGCGCCATCCCGAGTTTACGCTCATCATCACCTAATCCCAGCAGCTTTGGTGAACTTGGCTTGGGGATAGAAATACTAATGGTGCTGACTTTTAATGGATTGTTGATCAAAATCATCTGCTTTTCAAAAACACCCCCTAAAACAATGGGTATTTGCTCATTTCCCACTTGGATAAAAAAACGCTCGCCAATGTTTGGCCCAAAGGCTCTGGCATTTAAGATCAAATTAAATTTTTGCGGCAACGGTTTAATAAACTGCAATACCAGCTGATCGCTAATTGTCCATGCACCCCAAGATTCTGGGGGGTTAAATAAACCGCTTTGTTTTTCTATGAGATTTGGCCACTCGGCTTTTTTAAAGTCAACGCTATATTTGCCGTGCCCTCCAAATAGGGTTGCATAGCCAAGCGAAACATAATTCATATAAGTCTGATTAAGCATATCGGGTGCTAACTGACTATCGCCCATTAACAAGAGCCAATCCTTACCTATTGGTAATTGTGCTTTTGAGTAGTCACTGCCATAGGAAATCGTCTGCAAGGGAATTTGCGGGTTATCTAAATAGAACAAGGCCATTAAATTGGGCTTGGCGCTTGCCACAACCAAACGGCTTAATTCTTCTTGACTTAATTGTTGGCGCACAAAAAGGCTAGCTTTTAGGTTGTCATTAGGCACAATGCGGCTTAACTGAATTGTTTGAAATATTCCAAAATTAGTTGCTATCACCACAACTGGCATTAGGATTACTAAAAAATATTGGTTACCTATTACCGGCCACTTAACCCAAAGGACTAAAGCAACAGTGAGTAGTAAGGCCCACACAATAAAGACTGAGGGCAAAGTAGAAAACCAATCGGCAAACCAATAAGTACCCTGATTGAAAAAAATAATGTCAGCCATGCCAACAGCAATGAGGAATCCAATGAGGAGGCGATTGCGTAAAGTATTTTTTTCTGCATCCCCTATCAATGGGATACCAACCCAGATTAAGAAAAATGGAAAAGCAAATTCATAGTAACGTCTACTGGCATACGCTGATTCACCACCAAAATTAACCGCGACCCAAGTAAAAGCCGATGCCAATAAAATTAGGTTAATTAATAGTCCTATACCTAAAAAAGTAAATTGCTCAACTAGCGAGATACCCTCTTTTGGATGGGCCTTTTTTTGCAAAAATAAAAAGCAGACTGTTGCTAAAGCGGGTGCAAAGATAAATGTGATTGGCAACACATTCATCATCAAAATTTCAAGGAATTGGATTGCATTTCTAACTAACCCGCCAAACATACTCCAAAGCCCTGTCATTAGACTCAAATTGAATGACCCTCCTGGGGCTACCTTTCCAGCGTCGGCCCCCTTAATTAGGCCTTCTCCTATTAGCCCAATATTATTGGTATATAAGCCCCCTATCGATAAGCCGCTAGAACCTGCCACTAGCCAACCTATTCCCCATTTAACTAAAACTAGCCCTAAAATCAGACCAATACAATTGGCTAAAAGGCTCTTTAGTTGGTAATGGGGTGCTTTTAATCCAAGAAAAAATTGATACGCAATGATTGCCGGTAAAATAAATAAGCCATTAAATTTGACTAGCGATAGACACCCCAAAAAAAGTCCGGTTAAAAACCAGCTAAGTGCACTTGACTGGGACTGCAATTGCATTAACCACCAAACAAAGAGCCAAAATGCAAAAAAATAAGGCGCCTCAATCATGAAAAAGGCTGTGAAATAATTAAATGGAGCCAATACAGCAAGGCTTGCGATCCAAAGCGCCATTTTTAAACCAGTCATTGGTCTGGCAATAGCGTAGATGGGAATAAAACCCGCAGCATAAAATGCGCAATTTAGAAAATGGGCGCACCCTAAAAATCCATCCCCACATAAATTGGTAGATCGGTAAATCAGGTAATACAGGTAATTGGGGTAATAGGCTTCTGATAATGGGGTAAGCCTTGAAAATTTACTATACAAATACTCATCTACCACCAAAGGATAAGTCGCATTATTTCTTAAAAACAAAAAAATAAAAATAAGTAGTGGAATAGCCACTAAAAATACCCCAGGGCCTCGCAGCAAGGGCGAGTCTAATTTTTGCGCTCCATTTGGCATAGCGTTACTCATTAAAAGATTGATGGACGTGATAAGACATCAAACTAATTTGCTATTCATATATAAACGTCGCTCGCTCAAGACCAACACATAAGACTCTATCATCATCTCCTAGCCCAAGCATTTTTGGGCTAATGGGGTTATTACACTGCAAATCAATCCGTAATCTTTTTCTTAACCACTGTTCTATAAAATTCATTGAAGTGCCAAGCGGAATTTCAATCACATTATTTTCGCCCTGAATAAGTTCAATGGTTTTTAAGCGTTGATCATTAACATAAAGGGTCAGGCTTTGACTAGGATGATTTGCACTCACAAAAGCCCGTAATTCTAAACGCAGGCTTTTAGGTGAAGGAAACTTTGGCAACGGTAACTGTAATTGGGCTTCTGAACCAGCAACCCAAACACCCCATGCTTCTGGATTACTCCACCCACCACCCAAAATCGCCTCAGAATTGTCTAAAAATACAATACCTGAAGATCCCTTAGCAAAAGTAATGGGCCTATCCAAATCCTGGGCCCGATTAAGCCATTGCAGTGTCAATAAGCCCAAGGCTAAAAAAACGATCAAGCCTATCAGTCCCACAAGGCCCATAAGGCCCATAGGCCAGGTAATTGCGGAAAAACGTGGCAGCCGCCAAAAAGTTCTTAATGTTGCAGGATTACCCCCTTTTATGCTTTTCGTTTCGTAAGACCCCAAAGGGCTAAGATGCTGGGTCTTACGCGAGACAAAGCCCATTAAAGTAAATCCAATAGCCACAGGTAATAGCATGAAGTATGGCAGCATATGCTGCTCAAAATAGGCAAAACCAGAGCCTGCCACAACAAATAACGGAGCGCCAAAAATAAAATAGGCAAAGCCAATTTTTTGCCAAAAACCCTTGACGACCAATATCCCTATTATTCCAATCAAAATATAAATGAAGCCAAAAAAACTAAAGAGTTCTCGGATCCCTTGGCTTATAAATAGAGCGCCTGGGTTATTGAGGCGATACGCTTTAATATCAGTTATGCCGTAATCAGAAATGGCAGTGACAACGCCTACCGTCATCAACATTTTAGGAATAAAGGCGGGATTTCTAATAAAAAAATTCAGGTAATGCCGCCCCATCACAGCTGCGCTCAGTTTTTTTTGAATTGGGGAATTAGCTAAATCCCAGCCATGGGGCCAGTAAGTGGTTCCCATTAAATTGACTTTAGGTATTGGCTCATAGGCTAGTGATAAGGTCTCTAATGCGGGCCGATTCGCTTGAAAATAAGTGAGCCTTTGATTAAATTCTGCGCCCGGCCAATTTGTAACCCCTTGTAAAACCCAGCCAATACCATTAAAAAAACGGTCATGCGCATTCATTACCGAAAAGCCATGAATGCTATTTTTATTTAATGACACACTCGTACTAACCAGTACTAGCCCAATAAGTCCAATGAGTTGATAGGCCATAGTTTTTTTATAGGGTTTATTACTTGTCCAAATTAACTTAATAAACTGATTCATTAATGGCCAAATCACTATTGGTAACATAAATACCATTTGTGTTTTACAAAAAATAAGCAGGCTAGCAACTATTGCATAGGGCCAATAGCGATTTTTTTGCTTCAGTAAATCATAGGTATATAAAAGCCATGGTGCTAAAGCGAGAATCAGCGCCTCTTCATAAAAAGATTGAAACGCGTAAGAAAATAAGCCATAAAAAATAAAGAAAATAATCACAATTAGGTTATTGCTTCGCCCTCCAATTTCCTCTTTTTGCACCTGACGTAATCCCCAAAAATAAAGGAAACTCAGGCCTAAGAAATAATATTCAATTGAAAAGCAACTTAAACCAAAGAGGATACTTAGAACTGAAACTACACTGCCATATAAAGCACCTGTTGATAAGGGCATCCACCCTGCTAATTTGACATCCCCAAAAGGCATGCAAGTAAAGCTTGTTTTCCATGAGTCTGGCAGGACAAATATTTGAAAGCCAATTCTTCCATAATCACCATTATTTAGCATTGGCCCATACACTAGATTGCTAATAACAGTCAATAAAATAGCTAGAATATAAAAAACAAGGGCTTTTTTACTAAACCAATGCGTGAGCAATTTTTCAGAAGGGTTTAGAGTCATAACAAATAGGCCTTATTTTTCAAAATAAGCCGCTACAAGGCCAAACCCCAAAAGCCGTTCATCTTGACCAATGCCAATTGCTTTTGGTGCTATCCGATCTAAAGAGCGAATTTCTACTTCTACATAATTTGTGGGGCGCTTTTGCTGTGATAAATCCAGTGTAATCATATTTCCTGCGGGCTTACTTAAGGCAAAATTCTGAATGGGACCCCCACCAACACGAATCTCAATTCGCTGAATGGGATGCTTTGGCGAAACTAAGGCGTTCATCTCTAAAGTGAGGGTTTGGGGCTTGTCTTTACTTGGTTTAGCAATTAGGAGCGTGGCTTTATCTGCTGCAGCCCAAGTACCCCAATTTTCGGGATAATGCCAGCCAATATCAAGCTGACTAGCCACCCCAATGCCAAGTAAATAGTAAGTACCTTTTGCGGCTTTATTAAATTCAATCTTCTCCCCAATCTCAACACTTGGAACGGGTGGATTTAGCTGATTTTTATAAATCGAAATAATCGTTTCATCACCGATTTTGATGTCATGATAAGGCACGTACGTGTTTTTGGAATTAATAAACGGGGCTGGGTTAGTACGAAAAATATCAATCATGTAATCGGCTAATAAAGGCGAATGAACTCCATACAATCGTCCATGTTCAGTTGAGTCCATCAGTCTTGAGCCACCAAAATCAGTTAACTGGCTCACCGACCCCACTTTAACAAAGGGCTTAGTGTCATGGCGAACAACATACTCTAGTGCCTTTTGGCTTCCTAGGCTCCAGTAATCAACATCAAAATGGCTTTTCCAATCTTTTCCCGCTAGCGTATTGAAATACATACTTTCAAATGGGTGCGCTTTAAACATCCATACCCCAAGAAAAACAAGATATAGGCTAAAGCAGATAACGCTAGCACGGTATAAGTAAATAAAAGGGTCTATTTTTCCTAAAAACCAAACCCATCCCTTTAATGTAAGCAAAATAAAAAAGGGATACACAAAAAATAAATGGCGCCAACTATCATAAAGGGCCGAATGAAATACGATGACTGCCACAATGGGTGCTAAAAAAAGACCGGTAAAAAATAAATCTTGTAACTGGGCTCGGTTAGGGCCCATTAAAAAAGGTGATTTAATGAAGGTAAAAAAGGTAAACCCTAGGCCAATCACAAAAAAAGGCAGGTAAATAATCGGGCTTGAAATCGCAATCCACACAGGAACATAATGCCAAGGCACAGCAAATGAACTAATGATGTTCCCTAGGTACAAAACTTCTAACTCAAAGGGAATATGTGCCATCACGACAAAAGCTTGCCATAAGCGCTCCCAAGGGCTTTCCCATAGCCAAGGCCAAAATAAAATTGCTACGCCAATAAACGTGATCAGGTAAATAAAAAGGGGCTTTAAATACGATTGTGAATGGTCTTTTTTATTTTCTCTACTTACGACTTTGATTAGCCACTGCCAAAAAATCAAGGCCAAAATTAAGGCGGGCACCAAAATGCCTAAATTACGCACATCAAATGCTATCGCGCTCCATAAACCGCCTAAAAATGCCAAGCGCCAATTGGGCTTAAGAAAAAAAACTAAACTGGCATTTGCAGCTAAGGTAAAACTTGCCAAAAAAACAATATCCATCGAATTAAAAAAAGCATTGCCAAAAATCCGCGGACTAAGCACTAACATAAGAGCAGCTAAAAGACCCAATCGCCAATCAGCAAAACGGCTTGCGGCAATTTGATACAACGCAAAAACACCGCCAACAAATGTGAGGTAGATTAATAAATGCCTTAAGCGGTAGACATCCCGCTCAGTAGCGATTTCATTACCAAACCACAACTTCTCTATTGCAGCTGAGGCACTTTCAAATACAGCGCCATGCTCTGCCTCCGTTGGCGAAAGCTCTTCAAAGCGATTGCGCGCATCTTGCTTTAATGGATCAATATTTTGCCAATCTGGCCAATTAAATAACTTACCCAGGTAATTAATGGTCACTATGCCGCGCTGACGATTAATCGATTCATCGCGCGTAAAACCATAGTCGGAATAAATGCTCCAACCCAATACCACCATCAAAAGAAAAAAGAGGCCAACCCAAAAACGGCGCCCAGCATGATCTGCCTTAGCAAACCGCAAAAAGCGTGGTGTTATATTGGCTAGCACTTTTAGCGTCTATTCCTTTGCTTATTTTGCATAAGCGTTCATAGTAAGATTGGCTTTATGCCTTGGTTCAACACAATACCTTGAATTTCCAACCGCTCACTAGGCCCTTTTGGAATAAGCTCATCCCCATCCTTTTGGGGGTAATAGCCTATTTTATTGTGGTGGGGCCTGAGCATCTCAATCCCACGAATATTAATTGGATACAAGGCGGCGATGGCGCCCAACATTATTTGGGGTGGACTTTTTTTCGTCATGATGGTTGGCGATTTCCAATCGGTCTTAACCCAAATTATGGGGCCAATATTGGCTCTTCGATTGTCTTTGCCGATGCTATTCCCCTTTTTGCCATTCCCTTTAAGATCTTAAGCCCGTGGCTTGCCACTGACTTCCAATATTTTGGGCTTTGGACCTTATTGTGCTTTATTTTACAAGCTTGGTTTGGCTGGCTTTTAACTGGCCTTTTCACCCGAACTTTAGCCGTTCAAATCATGGGGTCTGGGCTCTTTGTTTTTGCCATCCCCATGCTCTTTCGCATTAATTTGCATGCTGCTCTAACGGCGCATTTTTTTATCTTAGCAGCCTTATATCTGAACTTATCTCGTCTTCAACATCATCGGCTTTGGTATTGGGCATTGCTCCTAGTAGGTTCATTAGCAACCCATTTCTATATTTTTGCAATCATTGCCGCTCTTTGGTTGGCAAGTGCTCTAGATAGTTATTGGCCTAATAAAACCCTCAGCCTAAAAAAACTACTCATTGAAATCACTAGCTTAGTTACCTTTACCGGATTCATGGCTTGGCAGCTGGGATATTTTGCTAGCGCATCAAATGAAACTGTTTTAAATCATTATGGCGGTTTTAGCCCAGAATTCTTTGTTTTTTTTAATTCTAATGGCTGGTCTTATTTATTGCCCAGTTTTTATTCAACCACTGAAGAGGGAACCAACTTTCTTGGCCTTGGAATCATCCTTTTGCTCTTCATTGCAATTTGTGCTGTGATTTTTAAAAAAATACCTATTTGGCAATTCACTACTCGCTACCCATTTTTACTTTTAGGACTACTTTTCTTAGCGCTTATTGCGCTCTCAAACCATGTGCGTATCGGCCCCTGGGCTTTTGATTACCCACTACCACTTTCCCTCCAATTTGCTTTAGGTAACGTACGAAATTCAGGGCGTTTTTTATGGCCCCATATGTATCTCATTACCTTCATAGTAATCTATCTCATTACTCGCGCTTTTGCAAAGCGCGCTGTTATCATTTTAATACTTGGCCTTCTTTTACAGATTGGCGATAGTAGTATTAAATGGTATTCAATGCGGCAATTTATTCGCACTACAGCACATCAACCTAGTGCCTTTGCTAAAGCGACCCAAGGACTCAAAAGTCCATTTTGGAATATAGCAGCACAAAAATATCAGCGTATCGATATGGTTCCATTAAAACAAATGAGCATGCAATATTTCACTAAAGGCGAGGATTGGGACTGGGCACGATTTGCCAGTTTTGCTGCTACCCATAAACTTGCCACCAATATGGTTTATCTCTCGCGCGTGGACACCAAAAAAATCGATGCTGCCAATGCGCACTATGACCGCCTCTTTAAAGAAGGAAAATTTGACCCAAATACCATCTATATTCTTGATCAAGAAAAAATCGTTCCGGCTTTAATGCACCTGAATCCCGAAGCAGATCTCTTAGCCAATATTGATGGCATGATTGTTTTGGCGCCAGGCTGGAAAAACTGCCAAATTTGCCCAGTTATTCCAATTGACCATGAATACCGCGCTGCTTTTGTTAGGCCAGTACTTAATCAGCCAGTGATGTTTAATAAGGATGGTAATGGTACGTGGTATTTAATTGGCATAGGTCAGTTTCCCAGGATCGGCTGGGGCTGGTCATACCCTGAAAGTTGGGGAGTCTGGGCTGAAGGGCGAGAAGCCCATTTGGCCTTACCTACACCGCTAGCACCCTTTTCTAGCCTTATTTTTGATACCAACCCCCTTCTTAGCCCATCTCACCAAAAGCAGCGCGTGGTGGTCAAAATAAATGGCGACTTTCATTCACTGCAAATTCTAGATGACACGCATCGTCAAATGCGCCTATCTATTAACTCTGAGAAATTAGGTCGTCCTGACTATTTGGCGATTGAATTCATTTTTATTGATCAGGCTAAACCCCAAGAAATTGGGCTTGGAGTGGACGCTCGGGTTTTATCCATCGGCCTTATTTCAGCAATTTTTGAATAATTCAACTTCACTTACAATTGAGCCTATGAGTTTACCCGCCCCCACCAATTCACTTCTCATTTTTATTCCGACTTATAACGAAGTTGAAAATGTCCAAACGATTCTTAATTTATTGCTCGAGCAAAAATTACCTGCAGATATTCTTTTTGTTGACGATAACTCCCCTGATGGCACTGGTAAGCTCCTCGATCAATTAGCCAAAGAACATACGAACGTACACGTTATTCACCGCTTAGGTAAAGATGGCATTGGTAGCGCCCATAAATTTGGAATTAATTGGGCATATGAGCATGGCTATCAAAAACTTGTGACCATGGATTGTGATCTAACGCACTCGCCTAAATATATTCCCCAATTTTTAGAGCAAAGTGAACATGCCGATATTGTTGTTGGTTCGCGTTACATGCTTGCTGATAGTCTTAAGACTTGGAATCTCAAGCGTCGTACGATGACGCATTTAGGCTACTTTCTAACTAAAACTTTTTTAGGTTTAACCCAAGATGCTACTGGGGCGTACCGCCTTTACCGCCTAGATAAGGTGCCGCAGCAATTTTTAAATTTAGTGCAATCAAATAGCTACTCATTTTTCTTTGAAAGTCTTTTTGTACTAAATTACAACAATTATCCCATTGCTGAAGTGCCAACCCAGTTGCCCGCGCGCACTTATGGGCATTCTAAAATGCGCATGAATGATGTGATTAAAAGCCTAAGTCAATTACTTTACCTATACATCACTAAACTTACGAGCCCAGAGCAACTCACTATTTTAAAATCCGACGGCGTATCGATCGCAAGTTCTGGTGAGCAAGCTGATCCTCAAGGCTGGAATGAGTATTGGGATCGGGGTGCTAATAAAAAATCCCATTGGTTATATGGAGTCATCGCTTCGATCTACCGTAAATGCATAATTGGCCCAACCCTAAATCGCGCTATTTTTAAAAGCTTTTTACCCCAAGATATTCTGCTTCATGCTGGCTGTGGGAGCGGCCAAGTAGACCGCGATATTAGCCCGCGGTATTCGATCTACGCCCTTGATATTTCCCCCGCAGCACTTATGCTTTACCAGCGCTCAAACCCAGCAGTAAAAAAATTAATTCATGGCTCAATTTTTGCTATCCCCTTAGAAGATAGTAGCGTTGATGGCATTTACAATCTTGGTGTGATGGAGCACTTTACTCCAGGAGAAATTCAAGCTATCTTGCAAGAATTTAAGCGCGTCTTAAAACCCAATGGAAAAATCGTCTTATTTTGGCCAACCCGCTTTAGCCTAACAGTAATGGCTTTAAAATTCATTCATTACATCCTCAATAATGTGTTGAAAAAAAATATTGTTTTACACCCCGCCGAAATTACTTACATCACTTCCAAGGGTCAAGCCAAAAAAATACTAGAGCTAGCCGGCTTTGAGCTAAATCGCTATAGTTTTGGTATTGCTGATGGTTTTACCCAAGCACTGTTGATTGGTCAAAAACAAGGTGCTAAGGTAAAAACATAGCGCTCTTTAATCCCATAGTGAGTTCACGACTATCGTCACTGGATTGCAAATCCCTTAGTCTAATCGGCGTAGGAAAACTAAAATTGACGCTCACTGCCCCTAAACTGCGTTCTTTTTCAGTAATGGGTATTTCAACGCTCGACTGCACTATCTGCGCTCCTTGATCGCCTAAAGTAGATGCTAAAGGCATTGAAATGCGCAATTCTTTGGGCTCTGTATGCAGAATAAAAAACCCTCGCACCGTTTCAGTAACCATGCTCATCTTTTGGTAACCAAGCTTAGGGTTAATTAAAAATTGAACCTGAAGTACTAGCTTATTTGCAATACCATCCTCAGGTAAAGGAATCGTTAAGGTTGCGCTGTTTCCAAAGGACCATACTCCCCAATTTTCTGGAAAAGACCAGCCAGGGTCATTTTGATCGCTTTTTCCAAGCCCTTTTAAGAAAAGTGTGCCATTACCCCCCTTGCCAAAGAAAAGCTCTTCTTTAAGCAATATCTTTGGATAGCGCAGTACCTGCGCCTCCAAATCGGGGGTCATTGCATGTTGAGCATACCAATTGGGGGCTAAAACATTCAAACCATCAATTCTGGCTAATAAATCTTGCTTGTAATTAATATGTTGAGCAGCAACCATCGCCTCTAAATCTTCTAAAATATATAAGGTATCGGATCTAAATTGGCCAGAAAAGTTCATAGCTTGCAATAACGCATTAGCCTGTAGATACCCCGCACTATTGACCCGACCCATTAAAAATGAGTTTGTCGCCATGCCATTCTTAGCGGCAAATAAGGCAACTTCTTCCCAGCGCTTAGGCCAGTATTCAATTGGATCACGTGAGACTTTACGATAGTGCTTGCCTGCCTTTTCCCAAAAGGGATTAGATAAGGCTTGCAAAAAACTTGTTCCTGGGCCAGTCATGAGTTGTCTGCGTTGGGGTAACCACCCTGAACTGGTATCTATTACTTGGATTAAAAAGCAAAAAAGAAAAATAAAAAAAGAAGTTCTCGTGGAAAAGCCTTTGTAGACACAATAAATAAGTAGAAAAACCAAAGCATAGGCTGCGGGCCAAAAAAACCTCGCATTATTGCGAAAAATGGGACCTATGTAATCTAGCCACCATGGCAGCACAATATCAAAAGATAAACTTCCAAGGCCGATTGGCTTAAGAATAGAAAAAAATACGCAAAATAAACAAAAAAGCGCTAAAAATAAATGAGAAATAATTAAATTTTTCGTAATTATTTTTGGCTTTGAAAAATATGCATAAATAGCAAAGGGGATTAAGCCAATCACCCCTAAGCCTAAATAATTAAATCCCTCAAAAGAAGTTAATGGCACCCCATTAATTTGCTCAGTTGAAGATAAAAAAGAGGGCAAGACATAGGAATAATGTTGCGCATCAAATGGAGATAAGACATTCATCTTACCCATGCCAAATGGGCCTCCTGATGCTGCTTCTGCTGGAATGGCTAGATAGCCTATAAGCCAAAATAGAATTGCTAACACAATTGCAATAGAACTGAGCTCTACAGCGCAATTCTTAAGTGAGATTTTTTTACTTAATAAACTGCTATCCAGCACATTACTAATCCATAAACCAAATACCATCGCAAAAATATAAAATTGCACCAATAAAGAAATACTTAAGACTAAAGTCCAAGCAAGCCAGCGATAGGCGTTCGTTTGGCGTAAATTTAAGTAAAGCGCGGCCAAAATCAGAAATTGGCTACTAAGTCCTACGTGAAGGCCAAGACGGATCATGAGTGGTGGCCAAAAAACAAACAGGGCGGTACAAAAAAAACGTTGCCATTTTGCTTGTGTAATTAATCCCATGAAAAGCCACGCTAGTAGGGCCTGTAATACTAGGCATAACATGGTCCATATACCTAAATACTGAAAAGACTTTGGTAGGGCTGGCGTGAAAACTTTAAATAGGAAGGCCAAAAGCGGGATAGAGTCGGTGTAAACAATGGAAGTACTAATTTCCATACCCGCATCAGGATTTAATCCTAAGGGGATTGACCAAGGAGAATTGCCAAAAAAAGCCCAGCCTAGATAACTCAATTTTGTATCTGAGGAAATAATCCAAGCTAAATTTTCTGGATTTAAAGCTAATGGGCCTACCAAAGCAAAAAATGAGGCTACTCCCAATGCAAGTGGAATAAGCCACTCTACTGGCGATGATAAGCGCTCATTTTTAAAGCTACTTCGCATATGAAGTAATCAATATAACGTGTCAGGCGCCTTAAGAAACAATCTCCAGCTCAGGCAAAGGGAAAACCAACTGCATACCCTTAAATTTTGGGTTATGAATAAAGTAAGACCTAAAGTGCCAAGGTAGCACAATTAAATAGTCTGGCTTTAAAGAAATTAACTCAGACTCAGGAATAATAGGTATCCAGCTTCCCGGTGTAAAGCAATTAAATTTTTCGCTATTAACTTCCCCAACGCAAAAAATATCGTCTGCACTAAGTCCGCAATATTGCAATAACACATTACCTTTAGTAGAGGCTCCTAAAGCCGCTACTTTCTTACCCCGTACTTTGCAGTCTTTAATAAACGCCAATAATTGTTTTTTTGCAATTTCTATTCGCTCAGAAAAAGCGGTAAATGGCTCTAAAGTATCCAAACCCATGGCAGTTTCTTGATCTAAAATAGCCTTTACAGCCGGTTCAAGCTGATCACCGGCTTGTTTTTTACGCACTGTAATTGAGAAACTGCCGCCGTTGGTTTCATTTAACTCTACATCAACAATGTGCAAGCCAGCGCGCTCCACCATAAATTGAATTTGCTTGAGCGCATAAAATTCTAAATGCTCATGACAGACCGTATCAAATGAATTGGTTTTTAGCATGGTAGGCATATAGCTTTGCTCAAAAACCCAGATACCATCATCAGCCAGAACTTGGGCAATTTCTTGCATAAAAGCCATGGGATCTTCAAGATCATAAAACATAGAAAAAGAGGTAATTACTTTGGCTTTTCGACCGGGATATTTTTTCGTCACGAGATCTGCGGAAAAAAAATCGGGAATTAAATCGATATGCTCTGGATAGTATTGATGAAATTTAATTCCTGTTGGGTCAATGCCAACTAAAGTGGCAACATTTTTGGGATAAGCCTGTAAAGAGGTACTGTCATTACTACCAATATCAATTACTAAATCTCCGGACTTCAGTTCAATTGCCTGCAAAATTTTGGCAATCTTGCCATGTAAATGGTCGACCATGCTTTTATTAAGGCCGGATCGATAGCCATAATTTAAGCCATACATTTCAGCTAAATCATAGGAATGCTCTAATTGCACAAGACCACATGCCTTTTCACCACAGCATTTGACTAAGCGTAATGGCCCTGATGTCACTGTCTGAGTATTTTTTTCAGTTGGAAATACCCCCGTTAACATCTGGGTTCCCAAATCAAGAATCGGGGTTAACTGGGTATTTTTACAAATCCGACATTGACTTATTTTTTTGATCATCTCAATTACCTCTAAATTAAGCTTACGATTTTCGTTTTGCTCGCAAACCCGCTTTTAGAATTCAAAAATGGGGGAAATTACTCTATTAACAGCATTGTAGAATAAAATTGCTTTTTATCCGCTTATCTATTGGCATACTCATGAGTCGTCTTTCAAGGAATAAACTGAAATATGCTTGGTAATGCATTATTAACTGCTTTTATTTTACTTGTAACGGCTTGGTTTATTCATTTTCTAATTTGGAAAATCCGTATTCCAGTAGCCTACCCCTACTGGATTATTGCGATTTTTTTTCTCACTTTCCTAGCGTATGGCATATTTTATGTTTTTACAAGTAGTGCGCCTGTATTCATTCAATTTTTATGGCTGCTAGCTTGTCTGACGCCATATGGGCTTATTGGCTGCGCCTACCTGATGATTTATGCTGGCATTATCGAATATAGCCCTTCAGTAGAAATACTACTAGAAATTAAAAAACATATGCCTGCTGGTATTAATACTAGTGAATTGGTCATTAAAACCCTGCCCGAAGAAATGCTTACCGATCTTCGCATTCAGCACTTACTGGATGCCAATATGATTAGTTACCAAAATGGTATGCTAAGTACAACAGCTAAAGGCCAGAGATATGCTAAATTCATTGCTGGGTATAGAGCGCTTTTATTTATCCGCTACCCAGGCGAAGGCTAAGCAATATGTCAGATTACAGCGCTGTCAATTTTACCGAAGAACTGATTATTGGCTTATCTGCAGGCTCTTTTTTCTGTCTTTTTGGATTAACCGCTTTGCTCAATTTTGTATCGGTCAAGCAAGGTAAAAAACCGATTACCCATACCTCATCTTTACTGGCGGGAAAAATTATCAATGTTATCTTCATTGTATTAGTGGCATCTCTCAGCTTTTTTGGAGTGATTCCCACAGCCCATTTGCTTGATTTTTTATATCTATTTATTTGCATTAATGCGGCGATCAAAATCAATTGGAACTTATTTGCTGCAACTGATACATCAATGCATACAAAATTACTAATCACCATTAATCGCTTAGGCCCGATTTCAAAGGCGCACTTACTTCAACTTTATAACCGCGAGGCTATTTTTAGCGCCCGCATCCCTCGCTTACTAGCACTGGGTCAGATTCAAATTTTTAACGGCAAATACCTCCTAAGCGGAAACTTTGTTCTGTATGGAGCAAAAGTATTGGCATTATTTCGCCTAATTCTTGGCATTCCCGTGCGTCCTCCATTAAACCTTCAAAAACGCGATGACCAATAACACCATTAAACGCTTGCAACTCTTAATTCCTTTCATTTTAGGTTTACTTGGATTTGCTATCGTTGCCGGCCCAAATGGCTTAGACCCCACTAATATTGGGTGGCTAGATACGGGTGGCGACCTAAGCTTGCACTACCTCAGTTGGGATTTTTTTCGCCATGGACCATGGACCTTCCCTTTGGGAATGAACCCAAACTACGGTATTGATATCAGCTCATCGATCGTCTATTCAGATTCAATCCCTATTTTTGCTTTTATTTTTAAGTTACTTTCACCACTACTATCAGAGCCATTTCAATATTTTGGTATTTGGTATTTCTGTTGTTTTATTCTACAGGCCTATTTTGCTTGGCTTTTACTCGGCTTATTAAAGCCTGGTTGGCAAATTCAAACATTAGGAACATTGCTCTTTATCTTTGCTCCACCCTTTCTCATTCGGGTTGGTTTTCATGCGTCATTTTGCGCACAATTCCTAATTTTGGCTGCATTGTATCTAGTCTTTAGAGCGAGTCAAAAAAACCACGCATTGTTATGGACGCTGCTACTCGCAACCTCAACCTTCATTAATGGCTATATTTTATTGATGATTCTGGCGATGTACTTAGGCAATATGCTCGATTTACTTTGCATCAGAAAAAATATTAATTTTGCAAGGTTTACTATCCAAATTCTGGTGGTCTTTTTGGTGCTCGCGCTCAGTTTTTGGATAACGGGTTATTTTGTACCCGGGGCTAGTGGCGGCGAATTTGGTATCAAAAAAATGAATTTATTAGCCCTCGTGCTTCCGGGCGGTTGGGGTGGTTGGCCGTGGTCCTACTTATATAAATCCCCCGAAGCGTGGAATCATTTTGAAGGTTTTAATTATTTGGGCACCGGAATTATTTTTCTTTTTATGGTGATGGTTTGCTATTCAAATCACTGGAAAACGTCCGTTAATACAATATTTCATCAGCATTTTTTTCTCTTACTAGCAATTTTTGCTCTAGCCTGTATTGCGATATCTAATCATATTGCGCTTGGGGGTTGGGAGTTGAATATTCCCTTATCTGAAACCTTATTTAATTTAGCAAGCACTTTTCGATCCTCTGGCAGAATGTTTTGGCCCGCTTTTTATGCGCTTATTTTCTTTGGTATTTATTTGGCCATCCATTCCTTTAATCATAAAAAGGTTATCTGGCTATTAAGCATAGTGTGTTTAATACAAATTGCCGATACGAGCGCTGGGTGGCGTGAAATTCATACTCGCTTTGGTGAAAAACATTCATCAAAATTTCAATCTGAGCTAGTTTCTCTTTTAGCTGACCCCTTTTGGGATGAGCTAGCCACTCACTATCGTAATGTCCTTGTTTATCCCATTGATCGGGATGTTTCAATCTTACCTAGAGGCTGGAACACTTGGGCCTACTATGCTGCAACTCATCGTATGGCTACAAATTCAATATTTCTGGGTAGGTATGATGATAAAAAAATCAAACTAGCTGGGACCAAAATTGATCAAGCCATTATGAGCGGTCAATTTGACCCTGACACACTCTATATTTTTGATGATGAACGAATTTTGCCAGTATTAACGCACCTTGATCGCTCTAAACATCTATTTGCAAGAATAGACGGATTTAATGTTCTGGCGCCTAATTGGAAAACCTGCTCAAGCTGTAAATTACCTTTGCCAGACCAGGAAATGAATAAAAGTTTCCAAATTCCAACCTTAAATACTCCAATTGATTTTTCAAAAAATGGGCACGGTGCTGATTATTTGCTAAACCTTGATGCTAAACAAATTATTGGGCGTGGTTGGAGTTGGCCTGAGGAATTTGGAGTTTGGTCTGAAGGAAGCCCAGTTCAGCTTGTGATTCCACTATCAAATCCGAAACCGACAAAGCTCATCATTAACTGTAGAGCATTAATAACCCAAAACCACCCGTCTCAAAGTGTGCAAATATTTATCAATACTATTTTTATGGGAAATTTTATACTTGAAAATGGCGATAACAATATACTGACGATCGATATTCCAAAAAATGATCTCAAAGATTATGCATCTATTGAGTTTAAATTCCCAGCTAACTTAGCCAGCCCAAAAAGTTTAGGCATGGGTGATGATGAGCGGCTTTTGGGCATTGGGATTAAATCGATTACTTTTAACTAAAGTAGTTATTCTTGATAAAAACTCTATTTTCTTAAGATTAATGCTAGCAAAATTCAGCTGAAATAAATCTCGATTTCCAAAGGCCTAAAATCTCTTCCCGGTCTAATTTATGAGAGTTATATTGATAAAACCTTTAAATTCTCATGCAATTTTGCTACTACTGAAAAAAAGCAGACTTAACCCCTATTGAAAGTAGACGCTCATCAGTGCCCGAACTAATATCTTTTGGTCTTACGGGTTTTAAAAATTTAAACTTAATTTCAAGAATTTCAGGCGAATTTGTCATGGTATCCCTTGCCTCTAGGGGTATTACAATTTCATTATCATCTGCTGAAGTTAAAAAATATTTATAAGTCTTCCCCATTGCCGATACTTCTAAAGCTTGTACAGGATTGATTGGATTTACCAGTGCACGCGCATTAATTACTAATTTAGTAATGCCCTTATCAATTGGAGGAAACATAATCGAAGAATGCTCTCCTTCGCTCCAAACCCCCCAAGACTCTGGTTTTGACCATCCTACAAACAAGTTATTCACTCCATTACTATCTCGCTTAAATTTATATTGGGAATTTAATTTCGTTCTATAAAAATTGGGGGGATTAACTAAAAGTAAATCTTTAATAACCAAATCAGCCCCACGAAGAGTTAGGTGAGTAGTATCAAAATATAATGGGTGATTATTTTCAGATGCATTACATATGCCTTTATTACTAAATATATTTAGTGGATTAAAAATTTTAACTTTTGGAAATTGCAACAATATTTCTTATAAAGACGTCACCGCTAAATTCTTTTGTATATTTTTTCAAAGTAGGCAATAAAACAATATACGACAGATTATCGACAGCGGGATACAAATTACTACAAGATTTTTTATAAGAACACTATATTTAGATCTGCATATTATTTCTATAATTAGGGCGCTTACTTCAAATATAATTTTTGAATAAAATATTTAGAACCAAACTGCGATAAATGTAATTCATCTCGGTATAAAGGATATTGTCCCAGCATCGCATTACATTGCGTTTCATTGCAAAAAAATGGTGTTGGGTCCCAAATCTCTATATTAGGAAACTGACGCAATACTTCGTCGAGAGATGCTTCGTATTCATTTAAATATTGCCTCACTTCCTTATATGGCGTTGAACAAGTGAGCACCGACCTCTTCATCGAAAACGGTCTTTTTTGTAAGCAACTAGTAATTGGAAAATTGAGCTCTGGAATTTGTTTAACTACAATAACTTTTTTATCATGATCGAGGAAATAGCGAATAGTTTTATCTAAACCCTTTTGTAGAATCAATTTTTGATCAGTTATACTAGGGTGATCAATACTAGCAAACACGTGGGATTCGTCATGGCGGGTATGACTAGCAAATTTAAAACCTAAAAAATACCAATGCCATAACCCGGCCAATATAACCGTATGTATATTTGGATCATTAGCAACAGTCTCAATAATCGGTTGATAACTCTTACACAAATCAATAAATTGTGGGTTCCAAGTATTAACTATTTTTACGCCTAGTAGAGGAGGGCAACTAGAGACCCCTAAACTAACAACACTTTCTTGAGAGTTTTTATAAAAATCATCTAATCCATAAAAGAATCGATTTGCTTGGCTATCACCAATTAATGCAATAGAGCTATTCGTATTTGAAGCAATTTTGCAGAAGGGGGAAAAGGGATATTTGGCATAACAAGCGGGATCCCCATCATAAGAGGACTTCCACATAAAGAGCTCTTGTGGGTACACCTTCTCTAACTCCTTCGCAACCGCCCTAAACGCTAACCCATCCCGTACATGGGTGTTATAGCCAACTCCCCCTATGGCGATCATCACAATGATGAGGGCAATCGTTTTGCGCTGTTGCCACTTGGGGCTTTTACCAAACCGAATGGGCTTT
>Ga0304729_1000026_pt1 | contig 99596 bp, 102 predicted proteins | sample C_131016_MF_Meta_FD_190475 | JGI IMG/M metagenome (GOLD analysis project Ga0304729, IMG submission 190475) | Freshwater microbial communities from Lake Croche, Canada to study carbon cycling - C_131016_MF_MetaG (v2) (version 2) | ecosystem: Environmental > Aquatic > Freshwater > Lake | place... | reverse complement strand
TGAGGCCGCTTTGATTTATATTAAGAAAGTCATTAAATCTTAAAGTTCCTACTCCAGAAGTAACTAAATTTAAATCAGTATCATTAATAATGTTAGAAATAGTAAGATTATTAAATCTCACATTACCTGATGTCAGTGTGGTTATGTTTGCATTGGTACTGGTGATAGAGGTTGTGTTGAGATTGGTTGAATAAACACTTAGCCAATTTAATGAATTATTGCCTAGATTATATGTTCCGGACAAACTTGGAAGTATGCTTGTGGCTATTTCAGCACCAAATGTAATAGTATCACTTGCTGTATTACCAAATGTAATATTACCATCAAATGTAATACTTCCGGTTGCATGTAAGTACCCGTCTATATATGCACTTGAGTTTATGTTAGTTGGACCAGTTCCAACTGGATCTAATACAATGTTATTGTTTATCTCTGCGTATAATTCATTGCGAATAAGAGTTAGGTAATTGGTAGTTCCAAGACCGTTAGTTATAACAGTTGGAGTCGCTGCCTGATTAGGCTGGAATACAATATTTTCATTGTAACTATTTTGTATCTTATTAGTTTTAAAAGTTAAATGTGCTAAATCAGCCTGTGTGGTTACAATTAAATCAGTAGTGTGAGATTTACCATTTACAGTAAGAGTTCTTGTTGGAGCGGCAGTGTTAAATCCTACAAAGTTGTTATTGACATCAAGATACAGTGAGTCTGTATCAAACGCAAGATTCTGGTTACTGCGTAATAAATTATCAGTTAATAAAGGGCCGCTTATCCGCCCAAACTCTTTTCCTGGAGCAACTTGATTAATCTTTAAGGCCATGAGTTATGTCCTTATTGATCAAAACCATGCAATACTGTGACTGGTTTTCCTGGTGGTACTGGCCCACTAAAAAGTAAGTAGTAGCCTGAACCAACTTGACTGGATTCAGCAATGGTAATGGCTGTTCCTGCAATTATTGGCGATCCCACAATCGGGTTACTGATATCAATGCTGGTTAATGCACCAGTTTTTAAATCAGTAGTGTATGCTGACACAGTTGTGAGTGCTGGAATACCAGTTCCAGTCACCGTGGCACCAGTAATGTCTAATGCTGGATAAATTGCATGCGTACTGGTAATTGTTCCTGCCACTGTTTGAGACCCGGTAGTAGTATTCAAATAGCTTACAGAAGTTTCATTACAAGCAGTTACAACTGCGGAACCATTGTATCCATAAGGTGTCATTCCAGTTACTAGAATAGTTTCGCCAATTGAGAATGGTGCCGCTGGTTGTGCGGCAAATGTTAAAGTTGCAGTTGTGCTGGACCCGCTTGCACCAGTTGTTTGCAAACTGGTATTGAAATATAATCTAGTTGCAGTCACAAGTTCAGTCCTGCTAAGAGTGCCATAGTATGTTTCTGCACTGAATGTTGGATTTTGAACAACAGTGTAATTGGTAGTGTGCAGTTGAATTACATTTTCAACAATCACTAATAAATTAGAACCCGTCCAAGTATAACCGCGTTGTGTTATAGCAGGAGGTGCTGGATTCAAAGGCCCAAAATACACAGTGTCGCCATCGCCAACACCCAGCGTTTGTTGTGTAATAGATCCAGATTCTCTGTAGCGTAATGCACGCCACGTACTGCCTTGGTACACTTCAATATCCAAAGTTGTCTCATTGTAACGCATCATTCCGTTTTGCGGAACAACTGGACGCTCGTTATCAGCATTTCCAAAACCACCTGCTGGCACAGCGGCATTGCCAAGGCCGTGGGGAAGTTTTAATGCTGTACGGGAGTCCATTATTACAGAACCGTTGGTATCAACATACAGCGTGTTGTCATACGCCGCTCTACGATTAAGTGTTTGTCGTCTTAGGTATCTCATTATACTGCCAATGTGCTTATAGTCATTACTAGTGTACTGCCAACATCTGCTTTTGCATACAATGCATCACCATTTTCTAACACTAGTTTTTCTTGATCTAAACTAAGAGTTTCGCCTGCTGTAACTGGAAGTCCATTTACAATTAAATTAGCATCGCTAGGTGCTCCGCCGCCATGCACTGCATATAGATAAACAGGACTCACATGTGCTGTTGGATTTGCAGGATCAAATGTATATAAATTACAAAAAACTATACATGTAATTGCATTACTTCCAGTACTAGTATAAACTGGAGTTGCTGTTGAAGTAGTAATTGCCACTGATTTTATTGCCATGATTGTTCCTTATAATAGTATACTTAATAAAACTGCACGATTCTTACTTACTAATTCGTCCACATCATTTGTCATTCCAGATGTGCTTGTATTTTTAAAATACAATCCAGTTTTACCAGCACCTATATTTGCTGAATTTGAAAATAGCTGTGTCTTTGTGCCAGATAATACTGGGAATGTTGATTGATTTGATAAATTTAAAAACGAATTAATTTCAACATTATTATTATTTGCAAGCAATACTAAATTATTGCTGGATGTATTGTTAATAGAATCATCAAGAATATTCACGTGATTAACGCTAAGTCCGTTTTGACTAAGAGTTGCTACTATATGTTGATTATTAAGTATGCCAGGATGACCAACAAAAAATTGTATGTTACTGCCAAAGGCTTGAATCTTACTGTCTTCGTTGCCGGGTGCGGCTGTTGGAGGGAAATACATTCTATCAACGGTGGCAACACCTGCTGAAGCTGTTACATAATTTGTAATTGCTTTCCAATTTGGAATGTTATTGTCATCGTCAGATACATGTACATAGTAGTCATCAGCGGTGCCACCGTTGGCAATACGTAACATGCCGCCTGTACTTTTTAAATCAAATATAAAATTAGCGGAACGATCGTTAACAATTCCTGCTAAACTCAAACCAGTAACTGCGTTGGAAGCAGAAGTTTTTAGAACAAATGCACCATGCACTTCGGAAGAAGTAGCACCATCATAATACGACACTTTCTCGTCAAATACCAGCTGTGCATTTCCGTCGGGGTGAGCACCACGCTCAACTTCAATTCCTGATCGTTTATTGTTTTGTGCATCTGCAAGAATACCCCAGTCTGGATAAACTGCAAGAGGATTAGTGTTGCCGCCGCCTTTGTTAAGAGTTATAAGACGATCCTCAACATATAATTGAGAAGTATTAACTGCTGTATAATCGCCTTGGACTACTAAATTGCCAGTAACATAAACTGTGCCTGTGTCAGTGCCAGTATCCAACGTAATTGTTCCGTTGGATGCTGTTTGAATTCTATAATTGCTTTGACTGACTTTTAATATTCTTGACATTTATTATCCTTACAGGGACCGAAGTCCCTGATTTTCATATTAAGCGTTTTCAATAATCACACGACCATTTTGTGTGGAAGTAAACGTCCACGGAGCAGTTTGGCCAGATTCAAATTGCCATTGACCTAATGAGACAAATGTTTTTCTTACCAATGTTGCTCTGTGAGCTGTTAACTTGATTACATAGTATGTGTTACTGTCACTATCAGTGGCAATAATCATTGCTTTACCAGCGTTTGGAGTATTATCACCACTTTCTAATTCAACAATACCAACACCTGCGGCTGTTCTAACTTTATAACGACGAGTTGAAACTTGACGAATAATATCGCCTACTACTGCACCAGCACCTGCAATGTTAGCATAGATAACGATTGCGTTTTCTTGATTAGTAGCTGAACCAACTAGGCCGCTGTCTGTTGTTAAGACTGCTGTTGCACTTGCATTAGTTGGGGTTGCCGCTGGGCTAAAAACTAATGCCGCATCTGCTGGAGTAGTATAACCAGAACCGCGGGTTAAAACTGTTACGCTTAACAATCCGTAAGTTAAATCTAATGTTAATCCTGTTGCGTTCGCTGTGTTAGTTGTAGCTAGTGGTGTTGCTGTAAATGTTGAATAGCTGCCAGCAGTTGATAGTGTTACTGTAGCTACTACACCTGCAGGTGCTGTACCACTACGTGTTGTAAATGTCAAACCAGTTGTAGCTCCAGCAGTTGTTGCGCCAAGAGTGTTAGTACCAGCAACGGCATTAGCAAACGTGTCTGTTAGTGTGAATGCGGTAGCGGTTGGTGCTGGGCTAGCAGAAACATAGTATGTTGATAGTAATAGTCCGCAAGGTACTGTGTCAGTGCCTCCAACTAAAATTGATGTACCAACTGCAATTGGTAGTGTAGTTGTATCAAATGTTAAGTTTGCTGTTGTACCAATAGTCACTGTTGAAAGTGTGCCTGAGCCTGCTAATGTAGCTACAGTAAAAGTTGCTCCTCCAGTAACAGATACTACTGTGCCAGTAGGATATGCTGTTGTTCCTGCGACTGCAACTGCGGCTGATTTAGCTGAATATAAAAAAGTACCAGTTGCTGTAACGCCACCTGGAATGTTAGGAGCACTGATGCTGGCTGTTGGGGTTGCTGTCCAACCTGAACCCGATACGTATGTACCATAGCTGGCTACACCTTCGCCACCGATACGATCATCAGCATAGTTTTGACTGTTTGAAAGATTACCATCTGTTTGATTACCACCAACACCTACGTTGCGGTTACCAAAGAATTTTTTATTTAAAGGACGTCCCATTTTATTTTCTCCTTAAGAAATTATAGCGTTTTAGGCCATACGCGGTTGGATTTCCGCATAAAATTCACCCTATGTGAATCATACAAAGTATTTATCACATCGTGAAAAAGGGCTCCGAAGAGCCCCTTTGTAGTTTACAATACCTTGCGGTAATTGATTAACTGAACTTAACGTTTCCAGCAGTAATAGCAACTTTACCTAAGTAGTCAGCCGCATTACCTAGCGAACTTGCTGTGTTTGACAACTCAACATAACCATAACGTGTCATGAATGATACGACTGGTTCAAATGTTGATGGATCAAGAACAACACCACTGCTCATCAATGGAATGTATGGGCAATAGAACGCTGGTGCATCAGACTCGCTAGCACCTTTGTATCCAATAAGGATTGGTGAGCTGTCGTTTGCATAGCTGTTTACGTAAACTTTCATTGCACTGTTCAATGTACCAACGAACTTGGTGTTTGTTGGTGCTTCGAATGTGCCTTCTGTTGTACGTGCAAATGCTGATGTTGTAGCACTTTGTAGGATGGTCAATGCAAATGGGCTAACCACTGCATAGTTACCAGCACCACGACGTGTACGCTGAGCGATCAAGTTGCTAACGCGATTGATCTGAACTGCCAATGCGGCATGCTCATCACCAACGAATGTAGCTGTACCTGAAACGTTAGCTTGGTCATAAGTCTGTGTAGCTGAACCAGCTAGTGACAATAACGAAGCAATGATTTCCTGGTCAATTTCAGCAGTAATTTCTTGTGCCAAAGCTGCCATGATTTCTGCTTCAACGTCAATACCTTGTTGGGCTTGTGCGTCTTGAGCGGCTTCAAATGTCCAGCGAGCTGACAACTTACGTGTCTTAGCTTCAACTGTTTGTTTCAAGATCTGGATGCTCATTCTGTTACCAGCGGCACCTTCTAAAGTAGCTGTACTAGCTGCCTTAGCGTTTGAACCATTTTGGTTACCAGAATATGCTTCTGCAATCTTGAATGGGCTTAGTGCTTCTTCACCAGCTACAACGCCTGCGCCACTGCTGTTGTCAGCGTAACGTACACGTAGAGTGTGGATCTGACCCACTGGGCCTGTCATTGGTTGTACACCAACTAACTCGTTAGCAATAACGGTTGGCATAACGCGACGAATCACTGGAAGAATCACGCGGTTTAATGTTGAGACGTTGCCGGCAGAAGTGGCACCAGCTGTAGCAGATTCTTGCAAATACTTGCGAGTATTCTCAAGAGTCACGCCCATTACTGATTTTTTTGTGCCTTGTAAGCCTTCTAATAGGGCTTCTTTAGTTTCTGCCCAACGTCCATTTAGTAGTTCTGACATTTAAATTTCTCCTTAAAATTTTAGTCCTGCGAGCTTGCGAATATCAACGATATTGCTATCTGTCTCGCTGCTACGGGTGGTGTTGGAAATCTTGTTTCCGGTTACTTCTTTAGCCTCTACTAGTGCCTGTTTCTTCTGCGGAGCGTGACCAGCCACTACTGCTGGCAAATACTTGTTAAAACTTTCTTGAAGCTTAACAGTTTTTACATTCTCCATCAACTCATTCATGATACCACGTTGTTCTGCGTTTAGCGGAGCAACTAGTTCACTGATGATTGCTTTTCTTTCTTGAGCTTCTTTCAAAGCACGTACTTCTGCTTGTTTACTTTCTAGGATTTGTTCAGCTTGAACAACTGCCTTGGCAGCTTCTTTGATAGCTAAATCTTTCAAGTCTATGACTTTGAGTAATTTTGCAGTTTCCGATTTTTCATTTAGGTAGCTGGTCGAGTACTCTGCGGCAAAAGCCTCAAATAACTTACGACCAAAATCTGCACGACGAGCAGCTTCGATGTCTTCTCTCAATGATGTAAGTTCAGAACGCAAGTTCTGTGATACAACACCTTCGACCATCTTAGCGGCACGTTGAACAAATTGTTCTTTGACCTTCTTGATTTCTTGACGACCTTCGCGGACTAAACGTACTTTGGTTTCAGCCAACTCGCGTTTGTCTTTGAAGAATTCTGTGATTTCCTGGGCTAGAGCCTCAACTACGAATGATTCTAATGCACCAAACTTACTGGCCATTGCAACTTGATCTTCGTGTAGTTCAGAAACTTCAGAAGCCAACTGACGTGTAACAAATTCCTTCATTACTTCAGCATCTTTCTTCATCTTCTTAGCATACTTGACTTTCATTTCTGAAAGTTGACGACGATCATCTGCAAACTCAACAAGCTCAGTTGATAATTGTTCAGAGATCATACGATCCACTGCTTCAATCATTGTGTTCTTGTCATGCTCATATTTTTGTGCAAATTCTTCGCGTAGTTCTACAGCAACTGCTTGACGGGCTTCGTTAATACGCCCTTCAAATGCTGCCTCAATAGACTCTTTGATCTCCGCAGAAATCACATTGTTTTCAAATAAACTTTTTAGTGCATCCAACATGTGATTCTCCTTTTATTGGAGTTTGCTTATTATATTCAATAAGCTCTCTTTGAGATATTTCTGTGCTTTTGGGTCGCCCTTAACCTCTTCCGCTATGCGTAAGGCACTTAATCCACCACGACTGTTCATCAGGTGTTCATAAATTGGTGTAGGGTATGCTCCCGGAGCACTAGGTTGAGCCACCATATCTACTGTGATGATCTCAAAATCCGATACTTCACCGGAACCGTTATCGCTAACGTTCCCGGATCCGCGTGAACTGACACCCAACTTAACGCCTGACTCTAACATAGTACGAATCAATTGTCCCATTGGGGTTGGTAAAATTTTCAATTTACCGTAACCATTAGGACCGTCCATCCACATGTTTGTTATCATGTGGCTCACACGGTCCAGGTTAATTTTTAGATCATCTGGATGATCCACTTCTCCGAGTACTGAATAACCGTTCTGAATCTGATCGTTTAGGGTTTTGACAGCCTTGCCAATCTCATTCACAGGGTAAACACGCTGGTTAGCGTTGCGTATACCGCCCTGGATGCAAATCCCGGACATGTATAGGCTTTTCCCATCTTTGTCATCAGACTCAACGATCATTTTTGCTTCGTTGAAACTGAGATTCTCTCGGAGGTATAACATATTTTTCAATGTTTATTATCTTTTAGCTTGACGTAACAAACTTTGTTTGTTATCAGCTGTTTCTTTTGCACCAGCTTTTTCTGCACCGTGACCAGGTTCTTTCTTCTTGAACGCTGTCTTACCTGCATTAGCACCTGGCACATTTACATTACCAAAGTTTTCTTCTTTAGTGGAAGGATTTAACAAGCCGCCTTGTGTGCCGCCTTTCTCAGTTGAGAATGACTTGGCAATATTAGCAGTTGTGCCGCCCATGTCGTTTTTCATGTTGTCAATTAACGACTTGGTGTTAACACCGTTGTCGCCGTGTGTTGGCTTACCAACTTTGTTTACATATTCCATCATTGGCATTTCGTCCATTTCTGGGTCCATATCCATGCCACCCATGTCGTCTCCGCCCATAGCATCCATGTGCTCTTCGCCTTCTTCGCCACTCATTAATTGCTCAAATTCTGCTTTTAATTCTTCTAGTGCATCTTCTAGATCCATAACACGATCTTCCATGTCGCCTTCGTTGCCTTCTTCGTCGTCGCCTTCTTCGTCGCCGAATGGGTTTTCTTCACCTTCTTCGTCGTCGCCTTCTTCGTCGTCGCCTTCTGCATCGTCAGCTTCTTCGCTGTCGTCTTCGCCTTCTTCGGAACCAAACATCTCACCCATTGGCTCTTCGCCTGATTGGCCTGAAGTTGCATTTTCGTCTTCTGATGTAAAGTCTTCTGCTAGTAGTTCTTCGTAAATTTCACGTGATTTGGAAACTACGATGTTGTGAAAAATTTCTTTTGCTGATTCTTGATCCTCATTGATCAAAGCTTCAAGCATAGCTTCAAATTGTGCGCGGTCAGTCATGTTTATTCTCCTGTGATTGATGATACAAGGCTGTATTATATTTACACTAATATTACAAAAGTGTAGAGATATAGGCGAAAAACAGTCAGTTTTTGACTGTTTTTAAATTATGCTGGTGGTGCTACGGGAGTAGCATACATTGAATGTATAAATTCTAGCTCATTTTCCTGTTCTAGTATATGTGCTTCACTTGTTTTTCTAAGTTCATTGATCTGTCTCAGTGTCAATCTTGTCTTTCGTGTATCTGAACGATGCAAGACAGTACTGTCACGCTCAGGATTATAACGAAGATCGTTAGCCACATGTCGTGTTTGAGGATCAATATAAAACAATTCTCTAAGTATCATGATGTATTTATGCTACAGGTGGTGTACCAGCTTCTGCAGGATTAGGAATTGCACCAGCTTCACTACCTGGTTCTCCTGTATCTTCCATGTCTTCTGGTGGACTCATATCGCCAGCATCACCCATATCACCTTCTATTCCTGCGGCACTGAGACCAGCACTACGTAATTCGCCAGCGGCATCTGTATTAGTCGGCTCACCTTTGCCGCTTTCTTCGCCCCACAAGCGTTCGTTTTCTGCAATCTCGTCTTCTGTCAATCCTAAGAAACGTTTCAATGCAAAGCGTTTTGACATAAACGGCACTGCTTGAATTGTGTTAAATGTATTGATACGTTCAGTGTCCATGGCCGCTTGACGGCTACTTGCAAAGTTCATTGGTGGATTAAACTTTAATTCAAACAAGTTTGCATCAATATTCATACCACGCGAGTACATGTATTTCTTGAATTCGCTGTCAAACACTGCGGTAATAAGTGCTTGCAAACGTTCGCAATACTTGTTAAATCTCAGTTCTTGAATGTATGCAGTGCCCACACGTCCATCATTAAATGACGCTTGACTGTCATCTGCACCTGTTGGCAAGTAACTACTTGGTATACGCAAGCCACGGAATAACTTGTTGGTAAAGTACTTCAAGTCGTCAATCTCACCTAAGTTAGTACCGCCTGGCAGCGTTTCTACTTTACTTCCTCGACCTTCAGCTGTGGTTGGAAAGAAATAATCTTCGTTGATACTGAGTGGATTATAAGCTGAATCAATAACGTTCTGTCCGCCGCCGCTTTGGCTTGGAATACGTCTTTGATGAATTTCGTTCTTGACACGTTCCACAAATGCCATGGCCAAGTGACTGGGCATATTACCTACGTCAATGTGAAATACACGTCGCTCAGGAGCACGTTGTATGCGATAGATAAGAATAGCATCTTCCAGCAATTCTTTCTGCTTGTACACTTTGAAAATATTTTCCAACAAGCTGTTGCCAAACGGATAGTTATTGTCTAAACCTTCACTCAAACTTAAATGTATAACATGTTCTGCATCAATTGCATGTTCAGTTTCGCTCAATCCAAAGCGACTTCCGCTTGCAGAAGGGTAACCACTTGATCCCTTAGCACTGGCATTTTGTCCCATGCCGCCCGCAAATGAACTTGTTCCACCAGCGTTATTTTTTGGATTAATATTAGGAGTAATTTGTGTAGCAACTAAATTCATAAAATTAGGTGCTAGATCTTTAATAATATACTGCTCAGGTTTCTTACCTTCACTTTCATTCACAATAATCTTTGTGATCTTGCCCGGATCAATGTAACTCCACTTTTGATTTTCAGGATCTCGGATAAAAAATACATCACCATACTTGAATACATTGCGAACAATGCGAAATATCTTTGTATCAAACTGTTGCAGTTTGTTCCACTGTGACATGTATTCGCCAAGCACACGAACTTCTGTATTGGTAGCTTGATTTTTCCAACCCACAGTAAATGGACTTTTGCCATCTTTTAATTTTTGTGTGCAGAATTCTGCCAAAATATCCAGTGCGGCATTGACTTCTGGATCGCTGTCCATAACTTCGTATTGTTGATAACGCTCGATACGATTTGGACTTCCAGTATAAACATCTGGAAGATAACTGCTGTAGTTTGTGCTAGCAGGGCCAGGACGACTGCCAGAGTTTCGGCCGCTAATCGGACTAAGATTGCTGCCATTTCCTTGATCAACAGGAGTAAAATATTTTTTCCAACTCATTATTCAGTTATCCTTAGGCAAATCTGTTGCCAGATAAGCTACGTGTGGCTTTTATTTGAGACTCAGCAAGACCAACACCACTAGCACTATGTTCAACTAATTGCCGTATACTACTATTTAACTGAATTAACTGATCGTGCAAATCTTTTGTCTTGGGTTCCGAGTCGTTAAGATTAATTGTTTTGGGTTCTTCGTCACCTGGATCTTTTTCATACTCGCCTAATATTGGATCAAATCCTTTCACTGCATCTGTAATTGGTACCGATGTAGACTCAGGAACAACAATATTCCCACGCTGAATTCCAGATTCAAATGTAGTTTCAGTTGAAGTTCCAGCATTAATTCGACTAGATAAATCTCGTGACATGGATTTCATCTGTGCTTCTAGTGCAATCGCTTCAGGATTTACTTTTAATTCTTTAAGTACATCACCTTTCTTTGCATCCGGGCCCAGTGATTCGCTAATTTTATTACCAATCGCCGCACGGTCTTTAGTGTATTGACTCATCAATGTTTCTAATTGTGCTTGTGCAGATTTAGAATCTTCAGTTTGCACAGATTTACGGGTAGTGGATCCGCCGCCAGTTACTGAACTTATACTTGTAGATACACTGTCAAACACTTTTTTAATACTAGCTTCTGGATTAACAACGGGTGGAGTTGTTTGTATAGTTGGTGTTTTAGCATTACTATTTGATACTGCATTAGGAAGTTTGCCTGATAAATTTCCAATATCTATTTGGGCTTTTGCTAATTGCTTGTCAATAATTGAACTTGTTTTATCAGACTTTGTAACTGAAGTTAATGCTTTTGGTACTGCGGCTGTTACTGGAGGAATAGCAGGTGCAACGGTTGTTGCCTGATTCTTCATGGCTGCATCCATCTGAGTTTTTAAAGATGCTAATCCTTCCACAGTTGCGGCAGGACTTGTTGCTAGTTTATCATACTGTGCTTTTATTGAGGCATAATCAGTTCCCTGCACTTGCACCTGTTTTTTCTGTGCAGAGTCTTGTACATTATTAACTGAATTAGTTGATGGAAGAGTAATAGGTGGTACTTTTATAGTTGGAAGTTCTAATTCAGCACCTGTGTAGATTTTATCCTTGTCTTTAATAGACGGATTAGCCTTCATTATATCTTGAATAGATATACCAGTGTCTTTAGCTATCTTGGTTAGAGTATCTCCGGCTTTAATAGTATAGTTTTCTAGTTGTTTGGATGCAGAACTGACAGTAGTATTAACTGTGCCAATTGGCTTAGTCATATCAATGCCGCCTGCTTGACCAGTATTTTTCTTTCCAGTTATACCATCAATCATAGAAGTGGCATTTGCTGACATCATATCTGTGTATTTTGATACTTCGTCCACACTTAGAACTCTTTCACCTTTGTGCAACTGTGCAATTACATCTTTTGGTTCTGTTGCAAGTCCAGTTTCTCCTTTTGTACCGTGTGATCGTTGCGGTATTTCTTCTGCTGTGCCATCTGGCCTGCGACGCATTGTTGGAGTTGTGTTAGCAGGATTACCAGACGGATTAGTAGGATTAGTAGGATTTACAGTGACATTTGGAGATGTTACATTTACATTTGGCGTTGTTACTGAAACTGGACCTGCAATACTACCGTCGGCATTAATTCCAGCACGGCGTCGTTCATCATCGGATATTCTTGGTTGCGTTGGATTAATTGCTTCCATTGCAGCCGTTACTCCTGGTCGTAGCCTATTTTTCTTTTCGTCAACTGTTTCAGTTGCAGGGCCAGGGCCCAGCTCTGCTGTTAACGCTTTTTTAATACGTTCAAACCCATATGCACTTTCTCCTAACTTTACATTTAATTCTGCAAGTATAGCGGATACTGCGGCTGCGTTCTTAATGAAGGCAAAATTTATCCCTGCTAAAGTTTCAGAAACTTTAGCACCAGTATTGGCTTCTGGAGGATTGGCCCCACTTAATTGCCCTTTCTCACCTCGTACTTGTGCAGCACCTAAGTTTTGTTGTGCTATTTTAGCAGACTCTGCGTAACCTACTCCGGTGTCTTGTCTGATTTTTCTTTCAGCTTCGGCGGCAGAGCGACCTTCCGAAATCATTTTTTCCAAAGCGGCCCGTTGCGGACCTTCTTTCATACTTTGTGCAAGTCGTTGGCCTTCGGGAGATATTTGTCTAGCACGTATCTCAGCTTCTACACCTGCTAATCGATCTTCGGCGGCACGACGTTGAGGATCGTCAACTGCAAGATTTTTAGTTCGTTGTACATCTTTAACTGCTGAAGTAAGCTGTCCGCCCATGCCCATGGTGCCAACACTTAGCATTGCTCTATCTTCTTTTGATAGTCTTGCACCGCTACTTAATTTGCCTACCAAGTCAGAAAGACTTTTACCTCCGGGAATACTGATAGCTTGTGCAGTTCGCATGGCTCTACGTGCAGCATCATCAGCAAGTGCACCTTGCCTTATTTGTGCTTCTGTATTTTCATTGTTAGCAATAGCATTATCCATAATAGCCTGCTTGCTAATACCATACGCATTTGACATTTGCGAAATCATCTGAGCTTCGCGTACCATCTCTTGAACAAGTTTATCTCTACTTGCAGGGGTATCTAGTGCGCTAGTTTTGCCTTGTGCCGCTATCATTGCTAATTTTGGAACATCGGTGGCCTGAATGATATTCTTTTGAATTAGTTCTTGGATTCCTTGTTTGCCTGATAATTCTTTGGAGAAGTCATTAAATCTACGTGTTGACTCATCTGCACCATAACCTAAGCCAGCCAAACTGCTTTTAAAATTGCCAGCTGAATCAGTTACACCTTTAAGCCCATCAATAAAATCTTTATATCCGGCCGCTTGGAACTGAGATTCTAGAGTCTTTGCATCGCCTTGTCCTATTCCAACATTGTTGGCAGTGGCAGCTTGTAATCGTAGTTGTTCAAGTCTAGTGGCAATATTTCCCAATTCTCCAGGAATTCGTTTTAATGCATCAGAAAATGCTTTGCTAGTATCGGTAGTACTTCCATATCCAAGTGCTGTTCCGGGAATAGCTTTTAATGCTTCAACATTGATTCCAACTTGAGTAGCAAATTCAGTAAGTTTTTTGGCTACAGCATCTAATGCGTCTGAAACTTTACTAATGTCCAGTGTTCTAGAATTAGTTTCTTTTCCTTCTCCGTAATTCTGCCCGCTGGAGCCTTTGGAATTTCCGCCGGTTGCAATTTCTTTAAGTTCGCTTAAAAGGTTGCTTGCTAGCTCTTTAACATCAATATCTGCCATTAAAAAATCTCCAGAAATATGCGTATATAAATACGATATATGATATTTATCAGGAGTTAATAATGGTACAAAATCCCTTACAACAGTATTTTAGACAACCAAAAATTTACATAGCGTTGCCCAGCAATGGCGTATACAATGCCGCAGGTGCAGTAGAGGGCGATTTAACCAACATGCCAATTTTTGGCATGACTGGTATGGATGAGATAATTTTAAAAACACCTGATGCGTTGATTACTGGAGAAAGTGCTGTTAAAGTTATAGAAAGTTGCTGTCCAAACATTAAAGATGCATGGAGTATGTCCAGTATTGATGCCAACATGCTGTATGCTGCCATAAAAATTGCAACATACGGAAATACTATTTCAGTTACACAAACTTGCCTAGGTTGTAGTACTGATAACGACTATGATTTAGATTTAAATGTAGTTGTTGAACATTATGCAAATTGCAAATATAATAATAAACTTGTAATAGGCGAACTGATTGTTAAAACTCAACCACTGACATATCGTCAAATTACTGATCTCAATATTAGAACATTTAAACTACAGCAACGTCTTGCACAAATTCAAAACATTGAATCTGAAGAAGAACAAACTAAAATGTTTAAAGAATTATTTGAAGAATTAAGAAAAGCACAAAATGAGTTGTACATGGCCAGCATTGAAAGTGTAGAAGTTAATAATACAGTTGTGGTGGAAAAAGAATTTATTTCCGAATGGTTAACTAATTCTGATAAATCTACATTTGATGCAATTAAAGAACATATCGACAGCAATAAAAATACATGGGCGTTACCCACATATCCAGTAAAATGTACAAATTGTGACACTGAATCAAGTGTTTATGTTGAGCTTGATCAAACAAATTTTTTCGACAACGCCTAATCAGTTCTTCCTCAGACGAAATTAAGGCAGATTTAACTAGACTGGATCAAGAAACTAAACAATTTAAAGAAGAGTTGTTTAGGATTTGTTGGTACATGCGTGGAGGAGTAACAGTAAATGATTTACTGTATCTCTACAGCTACGAAGATAGAGAAGCTATCTACGTTATTATCAAAGAAAACATAAAAGCAACTAAAGAAACTCAGATGCCTTTATTGTGATTGCGATTTTTTCTCAAAGTCTTGCGGAGACATAAAGTCACCCGGAGGTTGTTTACGTTGATAAAAACCAGATGGTAACTTCTTCCAATCAGCAGGATTAAATTTTCCGGGCTCTTCTGGAGTTGTAGGAACAACGGTTGGAGCAGTGTTATTAGGCTGAACTTTGGGATTGACAGTACTAGTGTTAGCTGGTGTTTTGCTTAGGCCTACAGACTTCAATGCGTTGGGTACTGTTGATCCGGCTTTTTGTTCTATTTCGTTGAGAAGCATTTCAAGCGATTTTTCAGCAATTCCACCTATTTTTCCAGCACCATTTATTATAATTTTATGTGTTTGTACAACCGCGGCAGCTGATAAATCAAGCCATGGACTTTTGCCAGCACTGTCTTTTATACCCTCAGTAAGCACAATTGTAGTAATTGCATCTTTAACATCTTGGCTGTATGCTATAAGATTTATCCATGTAGTCCAAAATTTCGGGCCGGGTTCAAAGTTTGAAGCAATAGGATCAACTATTTTTTTGTTTATCCATCCATAAAGTCTTTTGCTGAATATTCTAATAACTAACCCTGCTGGCATAAAAGACGCAAACCTAATTATAGTACCAAAAGTAAAAGGTGCGGCAGTCCATAATAATCTACCAGCTGCCAATCGTAATTGTTCTTCGTGCAATTTTTCAAACAGTTCGGGACTAATTGCTCCTGAACTGGCCTTTTCTGTAAGCTGTTGCATTACTGGAAAATATCCAGTCTTTGGATCAGTTAATACATCTTTTACATTCACAAACAAGCCAACGGCATTAATAAAAAATAATGCACCGCTTGCAAATGCTGGCCATGCGGTTTTTACCGAAGCTTCGGCTGCACTAGAAACGGCTGTTGGAGAATTGGTAGATCCCCTTGCAGTAGTACCTACATTTGCAGTTAATCGTTCCATTCTTTCATTTGCATCTTTAATGGCAGCGGAAAACATATCATTCATCCAGGCTTTATCGCTGGCCCATTTGGTTCCAGATAGATCCGAAGATATGTACTGCCATGGTTTATCAATACGAATTGCGTCTGTTATTTCACCGCGGCGTAATTGTCGTACCATCTCATTAGAAAGTTTGTCCACCGCAGTTTGAAATGCCAGTTCTTCAGCCGCAGTTGCAAATCGACGCACTGCTTGTTTTTCGCCAGCACCGAGAATCTTAGTGCCAATACCTTCTCGGACAATAATATCATACACTTTCATAGAGAATTTTCCATATGCTGTATTTATAACTATATCAAGATGAACTACGTTCATCTGTTCTTCGCTATCGCTCGAACTTTTATACTTCGTAGAATACAATCAAGTGCAAAGCACTGTTAATATTATCTAGATTGTGTAGTCACACTTAGCCCTGGCGGGCTAAAAATGAACATTATCTGAGTTGAGCAGTTCACTTAGCGTTACAGCATTACAGTGGCGGTTGTCCGGTACCACGAGCTGAGTCTTAATTACAACGGCAGGTCTATACATATACGCTAACATACGCATAGCCGCGGGTATTTCTCCCTCTTTTAGCCTTTTAAAAATACTTTTCTTACGAATCAAACGGGTTATATATAGGCATATCCCATCCGCGTCCTGTAAAGGATAGTGATTCACAACTCTGCTGCCAAGCAGAAATTCCATTACCTGAGATGCACGTAGACCAGGCAGTAAGGGCACTTTAACAACGCCAGTGCGGGCTTATTTGGCAGTAAATTGCCTAGATTTGTTAGCCTTTGAGTATATGCGAGCCATGTACACGAACACTGATCTGCCCGTTATAATAGTCTTTTGATTCTAATACTTTGTGATTGAATTGTTCTCTGGCCTCTATATAGGAGCATTCTGATTTACTCTTGCAGTAAAACAGTATCTCTCTACTGAAGTTTTCCTTGCCTAATTTTAATACATCTGCGTTTAGTTCTAGATTTGAGCCATAATATTCTTGCCAATCGCTGTCGACTTTGCTTCGAATTTTCTTTTTTTTCTTAGTGCCGTTTTTTAACTTGACTACTTTGTAAGTAGTTTTTGCAAATTTAGCTAGTTTTTTGCCTATGTATTTTCTTCCAGAGATGTTATTTGTTATTAGGTACACAAACCCTACGCAATCTTCGGGTAAAATTTCTATTAGTGTATTCTGATAAGTCCATGACATGCTTTAGTTAGCATCATCTTCCTCGTTGCCTGTGTGATCCTGATTTGCCTTGCGTTCTGCCTTGTCAGCGTCAATCCAATGCCGCCAATCTTGTATGTTTGCCCGTCTTTGCCTTGCTATAATTCTAAGTTCGGATAACAATTGCCTGGTTTCCAGTCCTGCCTGTCGTGTGCCTTTATCAAGCCAACGTTGATTGGCTTTGTAATATTCTCTAAATACACGCATGAGTTCATCATGCGTTTCCTCATCTCGTTTCATCGATTGTAAAAATATTTTTGACAAACATCTAATACTTCATAGTAATTTGTTGGTTTAGCATACCTAGCGTATTTTGTATTTTCGCTAGTAAACTCGTGTTGAATATCTTCGTATGCAAATTCTCTAGAAAATAATTGCCTATGCGTTTGATACATTTTATTATAATCTTCTATTACCTTGCAATGTTCTTTTATACGTACAATATCAAAGTATATTTCGTACTCAGGAACAACATCGCCAACTTGGGTATGCCAATAGATTATTTGATTTGCTATATACCAACTAGCGGATTGCCTTGCTAAATCTTTTCTATACAATCCAATTATAACAAAACGATTAAGGATATCAGTCCAGTATGGTTCTACAATCTGATCTTGCATTATTTTTAAAACACCGTGCTCAGTTTCTTTATATCTACCATATTCAGCAGGATTGCGTTGTTGATGAAATACTTCGTCGTAGTTGTCAATTTTTAAGTAGTTGCTTAAAAAGTCGCATAGTGCAGTGGACCCAGTTCGATAGTTAGTAATTACCGCTACAGAACAGGGTTTAGGAATAAGTTCTATAAATTCTTTCAAACTTGTCATTCAGTTACTTCTACATCGTTTGCATAACTTGTGAAGCCGTTCTCTTTAATAACCTTAAGCACATTGTTTACACGCCCAATAAGTTCGTCTTTATGACTGATAAGGAAAATATTCTTTTTACGTTCACGCGACATCTTCTTAAGAACAGCCAATGCACCTTCAACACCGCTTGCATCGAGTCCGTTATCAACCAACTCATCCACAAACAACAAGTTGATTTGTTGATACAAACTTTCCCACACGTCTCTAAATGCCCATGACAATGACAAGATAAGTCTATTGCGTTCACCACGGCTCAAGTTATCAAAATCTAGATCTTGTCCCAGCTGAGTAATCAATACAGTTAAGTCGTTTTGAAACAATACACTGTGCGGCAAGCCCATCTTGTCAAGATAGTAAGTAAGCCTGTTGTTTAGATAAGCAAGATTCTGATCAATAATCTTTTTACGGATAAAGCTATCCTTACTTGTTAGTAGTTTAAGCAAAAATTCTTGATGCTCTTTCAAACTAGTAAGTGAATTAACTTTATCCCATGTAATTTCTTGCATGGCTGTGTTACGTAGTTCGTCAATTTGTTCTTGGTACGGATCTGTTTCACCTGCTTTGACAGTTAGTTGTGTTTCAAGCGTTTTCAAATTGTTCTGATGCTTGAGTGCCTGCTCAACGGTATCGTAATATGTATTGGGTCTTGCATTTACATCACCAATGTTTGTAATTTCCTTAGTAATCTTAGCAAGATCCGCAGTAACTTTGTTAAGATAAGTGTTTGCTTCCTTCAAACTCTTAGTTGCCAGTGCAGTCATCTCTTCATGTTTGTGATCATGAAGTTCTTGCTCACAAGCGTGACAAGTTTTGTTTGCAAGGCTATCTAATTCTTTTGAATACTTGTTTGCAGACTTTTCAGCTTGCGACATGGCACTTTCTAAAGTTGCACGTTCCTTATTCAAACTTTTTAACTGTGCAGTTTGTTCAATGTACAATTTTAACTGAGTATGCGATGCAAGTTCTGCTTCGATGTCAACATTTTCTAGTTCAATAATGGCCCGTGCCATCTTTTCAATATCTACTTCGTGCTGAGTATTCCACACAGTTTGTCTTGTAAGCAAACTATCAACACTAAGTTGTATCTTTTCATTAGACTTCTTTGCCGCTTCTATATCAGCGTTTTCTTGATAGATGTTATCTTTAGTAGTTTTAACAAGTTCTTTAAGCAACTCTGCCTTTTCACTTAATAGCGTAATACCCAATAACTGTTCAATAATAACCCGCTGGTCATTTGCCCGCATAGACAAAAACGGCTCTGTATAAGTGTTTAGTGCTACAATATGTTTGAACATGTCGTGGCTCATACCCAGCAAGTCGTCAAGATCCTTTTGCGTTTCTCGCATGTCGCCTTGTGCGTCATCAGTTTCTTCTGTTTCTTGTGCTTGATTGTTAACAAAGAACTGTAGTACATTAGGCTTACGGCCACGTTCGATACGATAATCGATGCCGTTCTTTTCAAAACTCAGCGTAACCAACATTCCTTTGTTATTAATCTTATTAATTAGATTATCTTTTTTAATGTTAGTTAGTGCATTACCGTAGAGTGCATAACTCAATGCATTCACAATGGTAGTTTTACCTGTGCCATTGCGACTTCCGCTGTCATCTCCACCTTGGTCCAAGTTTTCTCCAAGGACAAGTGTTAAATGTTCTTTATCAAAATTCACAGCCTGGGTTTGATTGCCCACGCTCATGAAATTACGTACTGTTAAATCTTTAATTGTTATCATAGGCTATTATAAATTTCCAAAAGTGTATTTTTGTTAAACTGCTCTGAGTCAATGCTAATAATTTGACTGGACACAATCTGATCCACACTTTCGAATGATTGGATGTCAATGCTGGTATTGATTTCAAGATCCTTCTTTTCCGCAATCAATGTAAGTTCGCGAATATTGTAATCTGAAATAAACTTTTCTTTGATAAAACTTGCTTCCTCGTAACTAATGTCTATGTCTAGTGTAACACGTAAATGTTGCTTGGGCAAGATAATTTTGTCCGCATCGTCGATCAGTTGGCTAAGTTTTACCGTACGGAATGTAGGCTGATTATCCCAAGCGTGATACACTGGCTTGCCGCCCCATTCTAGTATCATCATTCCACGGTCGTCATCCCATGCATCTGCATAGTTGTGCGGAAAAGCATTGCCAATATAAATCATATTTTGACGTTGCTGGCGTTTATGAAAGTGCCCGCTAAATCCAAGTTCATAGTTTTTAAAACTATCTAATTGAATCTCACCATGATCTGGCATCTGTACCATTGCGTTCATAAAGAAACTGGGCAGTTCAAAGTGACCAAAGATATACTTGCCACCTTTTTTGCCTATGGTTTTCCATTCGTCTCCGACAAGCCACGGGCAAAGTGTAACATCGCCAATGGTAGTAGGCTCATGAACAACAGTAATTCCAGGAATATACTTGCCGAACTCGACAGAGTGTATATCCCGTTTATCTTTGTAATACAAATCATGATTGCCAGGAAAGAAATAAAATTGATCGAACGCCTGACCCAGCTTTTCCAAGGCCCTAAGACTATAGTCCATAGTAGTGATATTAAGACTATTGCGATTGTGATGCCAATCGCCCATAAAAATTCCAGTGTCACATCCTTCCTCCTTGGCTTTTGCAATATACCAATCTACAAATTCTTCACAGTCTTGATTATGCATACTGCTGTTTGATTTCAAACCAAAGTGTATGTCTGTGAAGCAAGCAACCTTCTTAAATAAATTTGTCATTCAGCACCTTCATCAAAACGTTTAACAGCGGCAGCATGTTCTCCTGAGCCAGTTCTACTGTAACTTGGATTCATACCATTCATTTCAAGCACATCGTCCCTAATATTCTGATTACGTTTTTCAATATTAATAACACGCACAAAACTGTTTGTAACTGCGGCAGTAAAATAAGCAAACGGATTATCCGACTTGCTTTCGTCAAATTGTAAACCAATTTGTGTTAATTGCAAAATAGCCTGTCCTTTCATTTCATCGTTGTAAGTATAACCACGAACATTGCCTCGAGTAGCATATCGTTCACATAGTTTGATCATCATGCGGGCAAGTGTTGGAGTAATACATCCAGCATCTTTGTCAAAGTGTCCTGTTATCAAATCACCTTTCCAATGACTCTTGCCCACACAAACAAGCTCGTTTTCTTCGTTGTATTTCCAATGCTGGAACGGAGGAAAGTTCACTTTGTCTCTGTGATCTGCTAGACTTTTTGGATTCTTTTTCCTAGTTCCGTTTAAAGGAATATGATCAAAAGTCATAACTCTAAACACAACATCTGTTTTGACAATCTTTTTATAATCAACTTCACAGTCTGCTTGTTTGACTTTTTCTCCTGCCGCTTTGCGTCTTGCATACTCCAGATCACCGATACGTTTGGCTCTTGCTCGTTTTGCATCGGCCACACTTCTGATATTGATCTTGTCAACACTTGGTAATATGCTGTCATATTGATGAAATTCGGGCTGTGTGAAGCTACAGTACGATGTTTTACTTCTGTGTATTTCCAACAACATATCCTTGTTGTTTAGGTAATTAACTTTTGCTGTCATTAGATGAGTCCTCGTAAGTTACATTATAAACTACGCACTTATTAAAGTCAAATAAATAGAGTATCAGGAGATACATTATGAGTTTCAATTTAGGTTCCGGACTAACGTCCTCGCTAGGAAATCTTGGCAATTTGGCTTCTGCCGGTGCCAGCGGATTTAATACCGCGAGCAGACTAAGTTCTGCAATTGCAAGCGGATTCAACTCAGATGGAGGAAACAATATTGCTGGTGCTATTCGAGCAATTAATTTACCAGCGGCAGGCGAAGCAATTGGTGATATCATAGGTGCTGTCAGTGCCTTTACAGAAGATACATATGCAAACGATTGGCGTGTTCGATTAAGTCTTGCTAACTGGACTAGTTTTAAAGGTAGCCCTGTATTACAACCATTAAAAGATTCAGGTGGTTTAATATTTCCATACACTCCTAAAATTTCTATACACAGCGGTGCAAAATATAGTCCAGTTGACACTGTGCATACAAACTACACATTCCAGGCATTTAAAAATAGCGAACCAGGACAAATTAAAATAACGGCTCCAATGTATGTGTCAGATCCTACAGAAGGCCTTTACTGGATTGCCATGGTGCATTATTTAAGAAGTTTAACCAAAATGTTCAGCGGATCTGATCCAAAGGCCGGTAATCCTCCTCCTGTTATCATGTTAAACGGTTATGGTAATTATGTTTTTAAAAATGTTCCGGTTGTAGTTACTTCCATGGATGTAAGTTTAGAAAGTACCTGCGATTATATTGGCGTTAATGTTGTTGGTAGTGCTGCCGGTGGTGTGGAAGGAACAGCAGATGCTATTGGAGGGTTAGCTAACACAATTGGCGGTGCTTTTGGCGGAGCTTTTGGCGGAGCACTTGGATCAGCAACTTCTATTATTAGCGGTGTTGCGGGCGGGGTAGGACAAGTTGCTGGTTTATTAGGCAGTTTAGGACTTGGCGGAACTACCAGCGGCGGCGTATCACATGTTCCTACTAAAAGTACTTTCAGTGTAACACTGCAACCTATTTACAGTAGAAACAGTGTGCGTAAATTTAGCCTTGACAGGTTTGTTGGTGGCGGTTATCTTAATAATAATTTTGGATATATCTAATTATGTCTGCTAATTATAAAAATACCAGCCCTTGGTACTCTACAAAAACAACTAATAATTATTTAGGTGTACTAACAATTAGACCGGTTAGTGCTGAAAAAGATGACTTTTTATATACAATTGAAAGTCAGTATACTTATCGTCCAGATTTATTAGCATTTGACTTATACGGCGATGCCGCTCTATGGTGGGTTTTTATACAACGTAATCTTGATGTACTACAGGATCCAATTTTTGATTTTGTCCCAGGCAAAAAAATATATATTTGTAAAAATAGTAGCCTTAAACTAGCACTAGGATTATAAAATGGATTTTTTAAATGCGGCAACAAATGCAATAAGCACTATTAAAACTGCATTTAATAGTCTGGGCCCTGCGTCAGGGTTATCATCTGCGTTTGATAATGTTACTGGATTTCTTGATAGTTTTATAGGTCCCCTTAAGACATTGGGTATAAAACTGCCACTACCAAACCCATTATTTGATTATGCCAGCTATGATTATGTATTAGGTATAGGATGTTTGTCTGATGACGAAGCTAATGCTCCTGATGCAACTTACATGTCGGGTAGTCGAATTGATTTAATTTGTAAATCTGCAAACGCCGACTTTAGTAATAGGGTCCAAACTGCGTATGGACAATTTGACTTTTTTATAGATAATCTTGTACTAGAACAATCAATTGGCTTTGAGCACGATTCAAATACTAATGTTACTGATATCAGTTTTAATATCACTGAACCCTATAGCATGGGAATGTTTTTTATATCATTAGAAACATTAGCTAGAGATAAAGGTCATAAGAACTGGAGAGATGCAACGTGGACTCTCACAATTGAATTTAGAGGAAATTTAGAAACTGGTAAAATGGGTAATATTCCCACCACATTCCGTTGCATACCGTTTGTTATAACTGATATTGACATGACAGTTGATAATAAGGGTGCAATATATCAAATAAGTGCAATGCCAACCAGCCAAGCCGCATTGGCAAACGAATACAAAAATTTTAAAACTGAAGTATCTGTTGACGGGAAATCTGTCCAAGAAGTTTTACAAACAGGCCCAAATAGTTTACAAGTATATCTCAATAAAGTGGCAGAAGAAGAAGCTGCCCGTCGCGGTCCGGATTTTGTGCCAGACGAATATGTTATTTTATTTCCAAAAGTTTGGTCTTCTGCATCTGGCAACGATATCGTTAAAGATGCAGGTGCAACCACCGATTTGATATTAACTCCAACTGGATTAAAATCTATATTGGGAGTCACTCGTGCGACTCCGGTAAAAGAAGGAACACGCGGGAATCTAGAACAAGACGGTGCCAACTGTAATGTTCTTGGCAGTGCAATAATTGATGTTGATGGCGATCGTACTGCCACTCCACCAACTCGAAAAAATAACGAAGTGTTTGATGACGCCGGAAATATTATTAAAGGTAAAGTAAACACTTTAAAAGATCCTAAAACTTCTAACTTTAAATTTCCGCAAGATAGCGATATTCCAAATGCAATTAATCAAGTATTATTAAAAAGTGATTTTGTTAGAAAAACACTTGGGCCTGAAGCATTAACACCTCAAGGCTGGCGTCAGTGGTGGCGTCTTGACATGCAAGTTTATAAAATTACAACCGATGCTAATTTGGGATACACCGGAGAAAAACCCAAAGTTATAGTAATTAGAGTTATTCCCTATAACGTACATGCCAGTAGAGTAACTGCCCCTAACATTAAAGTTAAAGGTTTTGACCAATTAAAAAAACAAGCGGTTAAAGAATATAACTATATCTACACAGGAAAAAATGTTGATATTATAGATTTTAAAATTTACTTTGATAACGGATTTGTAACGTCAATGCTTGCAGATTCGTTCTCTAAAAATTCTGATATTGTTACCGGCACTCAAAATGGAGAAGGCGTAGTCAAAGCCCCGTTGAATCCGGTTGGTAAAGGAAATGAACCTGAGGAAGGTGTACTTCCAACAATTACAAAATTTTTTAAAACACTAACTAATACTGATAAAAAAGGCGGCAGCGGTCCTGATAGTTCGGTAACCAGAGCTGCTCGTTTATTCCACGATGCAATTACTAAAACACAAGGTGATATGATTGAATTAGATATGACAATTATAGGAGATCCGTATTATATTGCCCATAGCGGCATGGGGAATTATACAGGATCATCTACCTCAGACAGTTCAAATATATTAGACGACGGTAGTATAAATTATCAAAACGGAGAAGTTGATGTTGTTGTTAATTTTAGAACTCCAATTGATATTAATCAAGGAACTGGTTTGTACACATTTACAGGTACAACAATGAGTGCTCCAGTTAATTCTTGGAGCGGACTCTACCGGTTAACTGAAGTTACCAGTACATTTAAAGGCGGAGAATTTAGACAAAAGTTAGGAGGCTATCGCAGACCATACCAAGAAGCTACAACCACTGACGATAATTCAAAAGTATATAACACCGGTGGCGACACAATACCTGCAGAATCAGATTCTTCAGATCCAAGCGAATAATTATGACACAAGATAACAGTTATTACAGTTCTAACACATCCGACGATCCCCGTCCAGGCCCGTACCTTGCCAAAGTAATTGGACATTTAGACAGTACCTACATGGGAATTTTAGAAGTTCAATTATTAAGACCTGTTGGCGGTAATACCGCAGAAACTAAAACATTTCAGGCTAGATATATGAGTCCGTTTTACGGAGTAACTAGTGCTGATTACTTAATTGGAAAGCCTGGCGAAACAGGGTCTGATACATATGATAATACACAAAAATCATATGGTATGTGGATGGTACCACCTGACGTTGGAACTTTGGTAGTTATTATTTTTATTGACGGTGCAGCCGATAAAGCATTTTGGATAGGGTGTGTAGCTGACGAAGGCATGAATTTTATGGTGCCAGGACTTGCCGCAACCCAAAAAGTAGTTGAAGATGTTGATCCAGATAAAGCAGACCGGTTAGGCAGAGTACCAGTAGCAGAATATAATAAAGCAGTTAATAACACAGACGATTCGGATATCACACAAGGATTAAAACCCAGACATCCTTTTACAGATGTGCTGTCCAAACAAGGATTATTGTTTGATGATATTAGAGGAATTACATCTTCCAGTGCCAGAAGAGAAGTGCCTAGTATGGTGTTTGGAATCAGTACACCTGGCCCGGTTGATAAGAATGGTCCTAAAGGAAAAATTGGTAATTTAGAATCTAAAGTTGATACTTTTGTTAGTCGTCTTGGTGGTACAACATTTGTTATGGACGACGGCGACAACAGATTTTTACGTAAAACTAATGCCAGCGAAGGTCCTCCAGAATACGCCAGTGTAGAAGATCAAGAAACAGATGGCGATGTTACATTACCTCATAATGAATTATTTAGAATTCGTACTCGAACTGGGCATCAAATTTTATTCCATAATACAGAAGATTTAATCTACATTACCAATGCCCGCGGTACAAGCTGGATAGAACTAACCAGCGACGGCAAAATAGATATTTACGCCCAGGATAGCATTAGTGTACATACTCAAAACGATTTGAATTTTTATGCAGACAGAGACATTAACCTAGAAGCAGGTCGAAATATTAATATTAAAGCTAACGAAGAAATGCATACACATGTTCTTAAAGATCACATATTAATTGTTGATGAGAATCAAAAAATTCATGTTAAAATGGATGTAGATAAAACGTACGAGCAAAATTATACGCATCATGTTAAACAAGATGTAAACAAATTATACGATACTAACTATTTGCAACATGTTTTAGGAGATGCAGATAAAGTGTTTGACGGTGCATATCAACACAAAGTAGGCGGAAGTTTTGATTTTAATATTGGCGGACATAATTTTCAAACTTCCGGCGAGAATATGGAAGTCAAAGCTGCCAATACTACTATATCTGGCGGCAACATAAATTTTAACGGGCCCGCTGCATCTACCGCAAGTGAAGCAAGTGAAGCAAGTAAGGCAGGATTACCCCAGCGATTAAAACTTCATAAGTTATCAGTTGAAACTGGCGAATACGATGACACTCAAATTCCGCCCACTATTATGCGTCGAGTTATTACAACTGAGCCGTATGTATATCATGAAAATATAGATCCGCTTAAAGTTAAGATTGCAGAAACTGATAGAGATATTGACGGCAGATACGAAAATACTGATGAAGATCAACTAAGCGATCAAAGTGATTTTAGTGAAACAATGCTTGCTCCTCCAGACTTGTGGCAAAATTATACCACTAACATAGATACTTTTAAAACAGTAATACCACCCGCTACAGAACAAGAACAAGAGGAGGCAGGACCACAATGAGCTCAAATGCTAATCTATATAAAAAAATAACACTACCGGCTATCAATCACACTGAGTCGGTAAGGCCAAAAATGTACAAAGGATTCAGTACTGTTAATACTAATACTGAGAATTATAATTTATACGATTTTGAGTTAATTAAGCAGGACTTGTTCAATCATTTTTATACACGGCAGGGTGAGCGTTTAATGCAACCTAACTTTGGTACAGTGATATGGGACTTGTTATTTGAACCATTAACTCCAGAGATAAAAGACATTATATTGAAAAATGTTAATACTATTATTAATTATGACCCTAGAATTAAAGCGGAAAATGTTGTTGTAACGGGCTACGATCAAGGTATACAAATTCAATGCACGCTGACATTTCTTGCTTACAACATTCAACAAACGCTACAATTAAGATTTGATCAAGCTAACGGTTTACTGGCACAATAAACTACGTACTTATTGATATAAAATAAATACACGATAGGATACATCATGAGTTCAACTGATAGACAAAATAATTTATTAATTAGCGAAGACTGGAAGAAAATTTATCAGTCGTTCCGCAATGCAGATTTTCAAAGCTACGACTTTGAAAACTTGCGTAGGACCATGATTACATATTTGCGTACCAATTATCCTGAAGATTTTAACGATTATATTGAGTCTAGCGAATACCTTGCCCTTGTGGATCTTATTGCATTCTTGGGCCAAAGCATAGCTTTCCGTGTGGACTTAAATGCTCGTGAAAATTTCTTAGAACTAGCAGAACGTAGGGAAAGTGTGCTAAGATTAGCACGTTTGATAAGCTACAATGCTAAACGCAACATACCTGCTAGCGGTTTATTAAAATTCACAACAATCAGAACTACTGAAACAGTGGTTGATAGTAACGGTAGAAATTTGGCCGGGCAAATTATAACTTGGAATGATCCTGCCAACTCAAATTGGTACGATCAATTTATCAAAGTTATGAATGCCGCAATGAGTTCAACTCAACAGTTTGGAAATCCTAGTGATAAAGCAACAATATACGGAATTCCTACTAGTCAATATCGCTTCCAAGGTGCAAATACTGATATTCCTATCTATACTTTTTCAAAGTCAGTTGCTGGTAGAAATATGAATTTTGAGATTACCAGCACAACTTTTAGCGGCCAAGATTATATCTACGAAGAAACTCCTAAAATTGGAAATCATCCAGCTTGCATTTACAAAGAAGACGGCCACGGTTCAAGTAGTCCAGGAACAGGATTCTTTTTTAATTTTACACAAGGTACATTGAGTACTGGCTCTTTTACAATTACTCAGCCAAGTTCAAATGAGTCAGTTGATGTAGCAACTACAAATATTAATAATAATGATGTGTGGTTGTATCGATTAGACGAACGGGGTTCTGAAACTGAGCTATGGACAAAAATTTCAAGCCTCGAAGGTAATAATGTAATTTATAACAGTCTTAACAAAAGTATTAGAAATATATATTCTGTAATCACACGAGCAAACGATTCTATTAGTTTGGCATTTAGTGACGGCACATTTGGAAATTTGCCACTTGGCACATTTAGAACATATTATAGGATTAGTAACGGACTTAGGTATGTTATTAACCCTGCTGATATTAGAAATATTTCTATTTCCATTCCTTATATTTCAAAAAAAGGACAAACTGAAACATTAATAGTTACACTAAGTCTTCCTACTTCTATTTCTAATTCAGATATTGCTGAAACTAATACATCTATCAAAGCAAATGCTCCAGCAACATACTATACACAAAATAGAATGATTACTGCTGAAGATTATAATATTAGTCCGTTATCTGTTACACAACAAGCCGCTAAAATTAAAGCAGTTAACAGAACTGCTAGCGGAATTAGTCGATATTTTGACCTTAAAGATCCTACGGGAAAATATAGTTCAACTAATTTGTATGCCAATGACGGTGTGTTATATCAAGATTCATATGTAGAATATACAAAATTTAATTATGCAACTAAAACAGATATTGAAGGAATTATACGAAATACAGTATACGACATTATTAAAAAATCTGAGTTAAGAAATTTTTATTATTCCAACAACGTTACTTTTTTATCTGCAAGTCTTCCTATTGCATGGTATAGACAAACAGCAGATAGTAATTCTTCTACGGGATATATCGGTGATATCTCAGATAACAATGTTGCTTACTCTGTAGGATCATATACTTCTACAGATTTAAAGTATCTCACACCTGGTGCATTAATTAAATTTTTACCGCCAACTGGAAAATACTTTGATTCAACTAATGGAAATGTATTAGTATCAATTCCTACCGGATATACTACTGCGGATAAGCCTGGTGCATTGTCTTATATATGGGCAGAAGTTATATCAGTAAACAGTGCAGGAACAGACTTGTCTCAAACTAACGGCCCAATAACGTTAAATCAAGTTATCCCATCAAATGCAAAAATTATTCAGATTATACCTAAATTAGCTACCTCATTGAGTACCTCAATAATTGCAACAATGATTGATTTAGTTTATTCTAACAGGCCATTTGGGTTGCGATATAATGCTGTTATACAATCCTGGCAATTAGTTTTTGAAACTAATTTAGATCAGACTAACGCATTTAGTTTAAGTAAACAAGGCAATAATACTAATAAAAATCAAGACTCGAGTTGGATATTGATGTTCACAACTGATAATGAATATTATACTATAACTACTCGGTTGTTAAGATATGTATTTGAAAGCGATAAAGAAACAAGATTTTATTTTGATGATAACATTCGAATTTACGATAATACTTCTAACTCTATCGTTGGTGATACAATTAATATTTTGAGTATTAATACCAAACCTTCGAGTATTACATCTTTTACAACAGATCTATCTTGGGATGTTATTTCTTCATATAGCGGAATGGATGGATATATTGATAATAAAAAACTAGTAGTATCTTTCCAAGATAGCGATAATAATGGAGTAGTTGACAATCCACAAATGTTTTTAGATATTGTTTCTGCAAACGGAGTAGACTTTACATCATACATTGTACAAGAAAGATATGCAATTTCAGCCGGTCAAGAAGACTATCGATACGTTAGTAATGACAATAATAAAATATTGATTTTAAGTTCACAGCCTAGATCATTTGCAGGATATGCAGACGGACAATATTTTTATTTTGCAGATACTGGAGTTGTAAAAGTATACAGTACTAAACTTGGTATTGCTCAACCAACACTCGATTATAAAGTATATCCTGGCCGAGCTGATTTAAAATTTCAATACACACATAGTGCTGATTACGAATCTAGAATTGATCCAGGTGCAAGCAATATTATTGATATCTATGTTTTAACCAAGGCATATGATACACAATTTAGACAATGGATTGACGGTGCCGCCACAAAACAACCATTGCCGCCAAGCTCAGCTGAGTTGTATAATACAATTGGACCGTCTTTGGGATTAATTAAATCTATTAGCGATGAAATTGTATACCACCCTGTAAATTATAAAATTTTATTTGGAAGCACAGCAACAATAGATGTTCAAGCTAGTTTTAAAATAACTAAAAATGTAAACTCGGTGGTGTCTGATAACGATATTAAGTCGAGGGCAATTACTGCAATAAATCAATTCTTTACATTGGACAATTGGAACTTTGGCGATATATTTTATTTTACAGAATTATCTACTTATGTAATGAATCAACTTGCTCCTGACATTACAAATTTTATTATTGTTCCAAGACAAGCTGGGTCTTATTTCGGTAGTTTATTTGAAATTAAATGCCCAAGCGATCAAATCTTTATTAATGGTGCAATTGTTTCTGATATTGAAATTATTTCTGGAATCACTTCCGGCAATATTAAATCAGTAACGGGAACGGCATTAGATTCAATATATACACAAAACATAACTAGTTCAAACTACGGAGCATCGAATGGCTGATAGTATTAACCCTGCAGGATCCAACAAAGGTCTTGGAGTAAATTTTCTTCCAAATTTTTATAAAACTGATGCTAATAAGAGATTCCTCCAGGCTACTATTGATCAGTTAGTACAACCAGGAACTGTTAAAAAAGTCAACGGATATGTTGGCCGCCAGTATGCTAAATCAACTACGGGTACTGATATTTTTATAGAAGCTGCCAGTAAAACTAGACAGAATTATCAATTAGAACCAGGGTTCACGGTAAACGATACTCTAGGAAATAATACGTTTTTTAAAGATTATATAGATTATATTAATCAGTTGGAAGTGTTTGGATCTAATACTAGTAACCATGCACGTTTAAACAAGCAAGAATTCTATTCATGGGACCCTCATGTAGATTGGGACAAATTTGTTAATTTTCAAAATTATTACTGGTTACCTTACGGCCCTGAGACTATTAAAATATATGGACAACAGATTAATGCTATTAGTTCGTATTCTGTAAAAATACAATTAGAAGGTGCTAACAATCAATATGTATTTACTCCTAACGGACTAACTGCTAATCCCGTTGTTAAGTTGTACCGTGGACAGACGTATAGCTTTGAAATTGACAGTATTGGTAATCCGTTCAGTATCAAAACTGCAAGAACTACTAGTGTAGCTGACATATTTTCTGCTGGAGTTATTAATAACTCAATCGAAACAGGAATTTTAACTTTTAAAATTCCGGTAAATTCCCCTAATGTATTATATTACCAAAGTGAAACAGATTTAAATCTTGGCGGCGTATTTCAGATTTATGACATTGACGAAAATTCATTTATAGATGTTGAAACTGATATTATTGGAAAGAAATTTTATACATTGAGTAACGGAACCAAATTAAGCAATGGAATGAAAGTATCTTTTGGCGGTAATGTAAATCCAATTACGTATGCAAAAGGTGAATACTATGTTGAAGGAGTTGGCACTGCTATACAACTGATCAACAAATCTATCTTAGAAGTATCTAGCGTATATTCACGATCTGAAGTATTGAAATTTGATTCAACACCTTTTGATAGTGACGGGTTTGGCGATTCAACAGGATTTGCAAAAACTCTTGATTACATTGTTATCAATCGTGCAAGTTTAGACCATAATCCGTGGTCAAGGTATAATCGTTGGTTCCATAAAGATGTTATAGAAACTAGTGCAAAATACAATAATGCAAATGTAGGACTAGATCAAACACTCCGTGCTGTAAGACCTATTATTGAATTCGAAGCTAATTTAAAATTATTTAATTTTGGTACTACTGCGGTTGCAGATATTGATCTAGTTGATTCATTTACGACTGATGCATTTTCTATTATTGAAGGTAAGCTCGGTTATAATGTTGATGGAGTCAGTCTTGCCGAAGGACAACAAATTTTGTTCCTAGCAGATACTGATCGTTTAGTAAAAAATAATTTGTATAAAGTAGAATTTATTGATGTATTACATTTAAATGAAGGCAGCAGACAAATTCGATTGGTTAAAGTTGCTGAACCAATTCTCAACGATGTTGTGCTAGTTAAACAAGGAAATTCAAACCAGGGTTTGATGTATTGGTATAACGGTACAACCTGGTTACCAGCACAGCAAAAAACTGATGTTAATCAAGCTCCGCTATTTGACATTGTTGATAATTTAAATCAAAGTTTTGGCAATAAGACAGTATACGACGGTACTACATTTTTAGGTACAAAGTTATTTTCTTATAAAACTGGAAACGGCACACCTGATACAAATTTGGGATTTGCATTATCTTATAAAAATATTGCAAATATTGGTGATATTGTCTTTAATTTTAATTTAGCAACTGATACATTTCAATATAAAGATATTATTACTATTATTAATAAATCTATTAAGACTGGATATCTTGTTAAAACTAGCTATACAGGAAAAATTAATTTTGTTAATGGCTGGCAAGTTGCAACAACACCTACTACTCAAGCCGCAATACGAATTTATAAAAACTCTAATAAAACAAATAATTTTAATATTGATCTATTTGATGATATGTCAAATCTTAACGATTTAGTTGTTCGAGTTTATATTAATGGCAAACGTCTTGCACGAAACCACTGGAATTTAGTTAACAACTCTGATTATAAAAGTATTGTTCTCAAGTCAGATATTTTATTAACTGATGTATTGACTATTCGAACATTTGCCGCCCAGCCTATTAATTCCAATGGTTTCTACGAAATTCCAGTCAATTTAAAAAACAATCCGTTGAATAGTGAAATTCCAAATTTTACATTAGGCGAAGTCATTGATCACGTTGATAGTATTATTGATAATATCTACATGGAAGAAGCTGACGATATAGAAGAAGCCGAATACGATCTAGCTAGCGATACCACATTCATTGGAGTATTCCCAGGTGCCAGCAATTTACGAGATTTGGGAAATGTAACTCAGTATGGCACTAAATTTGTACAGCACAGCGGACCTGCAAGTCTAAGTTTATATCATATTACATCTAGTACAAACAATATTGTTCGTGCTATAGAACAAGCACGTGATAATTATAATCAATTTAAACGTAATTTTATTTCAACTGCTACTGCACTTGGAGTCAACACAACTCCAATCGAACAAGTAAATTTAATTTTACAAGAAATTAATAAAGATAAACCTAATAATTTTCCATATTATTTTAGTGATATGGTTCCATATCGTGCAAGTTCTAAAAATGATATCACTGTAATAGACGGTAGGATAAAATTTTATCCTCTAACTAACGTATTTAATTTAGACAATTTATCTAATAAAGCAGTTGGCGTGTATTTAAACGGTGTACAATTAATATACAAAAAAGATTATACGTTTGATAGTCAGGGATTTGTGAACATTTCTGCCACATTAGTAGAAAATGATATCATTTCAATCTACGAATACGACAGCACAGACGGTAGTTTTATTCCAGAAACACCTACTAAATTAGGCATGTGGCCCGCATATGAGCCTAAAATATATCTTGATACTAGTTTACGAACACCTCGTATGATAATACAAGGCCATGACGGTAGCCAAATATTGGCTTACAATGATTATAGAGATAATATAATATTAGAATTAGAAAAACGTATTTTTAATAATATAAAAATTTCTTATGATACCAATATATTTGATATTGCAGATATTATTCCTAGTTACAATAGAACAACTGATTATAGTTTATCTGAATTCAATGAAGTACTTGCACCTAGTTTTTACAAATGGTCAAGTTTAATTGATAAAGATTTTACAAAACCTTTTGGTTATAATAAAGACGATGCTTTTACCTTTAACTATAGTGGGCATAATGCTCCTGATGGCCGAAGACTTCCAGCTTATTGGAAAGGCATATATCATTGGATTTTAGATACTGAACGCCCGCAATTGTGCCCGTGGGAAATGCTTGGTTTCACTATTGAACCTTTATGGTGGCAGCAGTTATACGGTCCTGCTCCGTATACTAGTGATAATCGGGTAATGTGGCAAGATATTGCAGACGGTGCAGTGCGTGAGCCAGGAGCTCCTGCCACTTATTCAAAAAAATATGCAAAGCCATTTTTAATGAATCATATTCCAGTTGACGAATTTGGAAATATCATTAGCCCCCTTGCGGCAGGATTATCAACTAGTCCGCTAACTGCCCTACCCACTGACGGCTTTGTATTTGGAGACATTGGACCTGTTGAATCTACATGGAGACGTAGCAGTTATTATGCTTTTAGTGTTATTTTAACTTCAATGTTATTAACACCATCAAAAACATTTGGTATACTACTTGATAGATCTAGGATCATACGGAATCTTACCGGGCAATTAATTTATAAAGATACTGGACTTCGTGTCACTCCTGCTGATATTACATTCCCTAGTATATATTCAAGTACGACCCGAACACAAACTTCGGGAATTATAAATTATATTGTAAATTATATTCTAAGTGATAATTTAAAATCCTACACTGATTATCAATACGATTTATTACACATTAAAACACAATTAAGTTATCGAGTAGGTGGCTTCACCAGTAAAGAAAAATTTAATTTATTATTAGATTCAAAATCTCCACTGTCGTCGGGAAATGTGTTTGTCCCTCCAGAAAACTATACTACTATTTTAAATATTTCAAGCCCTGTACGTAAAATTACTTACAGCGGAGTTATTGTAACTAAAATATCTAGTACTGAGTACGAAGTAAAAGGTTACAGCAAAACTCAGCCTTATTTTAAAATTTATAATTTTTTACAATCTGGGATAACAATAAATGTAGGCGGTATATCAGAAAGTTTTACTAACTGGATAGCTAATCAAAATTATGTTGCAGGTAAAGTAGTTAAATTTGCAAATAAATTTTATAGAACAACAATATCGCATTTATCGCAATCTAGTTTTAACCTAAATAATTTTAAATCATTACCAGCGTTACCTATTATAGGCGGACGTGATGCTATACTAAGAAAAACTTGGGATCGAGAATCGACAATTACTATCCCGTACGGAACTAGATTTAGATCTCCGCAGGAAGTTGTTGATTTTTTAATAGGATACGGTGAATGGTTGAAAGATCAAGGATTTATCTTTGACGACTTTAATACAACATTGAATGCAGTTACCAACTGGGAAACAAGTGCCAAAGAATTCTTGTTTTGGACAACACAGAATTGGGCAACCGGCCAGGAGTACTGGGTTGAATGGAGTCCTTTAGATGCAGTAGAGTACGGCAATGTTGTTAGATACAATGGGGATTACTTTCAGGCCCTTAGAAAAGTAGAAGCCAACGCAATATTTAATGAAGAACTGTTTGTTAAACTTGAAAGTTTAAGCAGTATTGGAAGTCCAGTTATTAGTCTTAGTCCAGCCGCAGAAAAGATAATTTTTAATGCAAACTTATGTGTTATTGATGATATTAGAAATCCATTCAACGGATATGAAATTTTCAAAGCTGACGGTACTCCGTTAGAAGCAATATTTATTAATTCTTACAGAGAAGACAACGCAGTGAGCTATAGTTCTCGCACTGCTGACGGCATATACGGTGCAAGTTTTTATCTAATACAACACGAACATGTGGTATTATTAGATAACTCAACTATGTTTAATGATACTATCTATAGTCCGTCAACTGGCTATAAACAAGATAGAATCAAAGTTGCAGGTTATGTTAGCAATGAATGGTACGGTGGTCTTGATATACCTGGGTTTATTCTTGATGTTGCAAAAATAGAAAATTGGATTGCTTGGCAAGACTACGATTTAGGAGATATTGTCAAGTACAAGCAATTCTTCTATACTGCAAGTAAATTCCTAATAGGTGCCCAAACATTTGTAGACAAAGATTGGATTAAACTTGATAAGAAACCAACTACCCAGTTGCTACCAAATTGGTCCTACAAGGCAGCTCAATTTGAAGATTTTTACAGTCTTGATAGCGATAACTTTGACGCCGGCCAGCAAAAAATGGCACAGCATTTAATTGGATATCAAAAACGCCAATATCTTGAAAATATCATTCAGAATGATGTTAGCGAATTTAAATTCTATCAAGGAATGATTATTGAAAAAGGTACACAGAACAGTCTTAATAAATTGTTTGATGTACTAAGTGCTGAAGGACAGGATAGTTTAACATTTTACGAAGAATGGGCACTCCGTGCGGGACAATACGGAGCAAGTTCTGCTTTTGATAATGTAGAATTTATATTAGACGAATCACTTGTTAAAAACAATCCTCAAGGTTATGAATTATCAGACACACTGAATACATCTACTGATTTTATTATAAGACAAAATGCTAATCAAGTATATTTAAAACCTATAGGTTATAATAATAACCCTTGGCCTATAGTTAATAATTATCGACCTTTTTTACGTAGTGCAGGATATGTAAGATCATCTGAAGTATTTTTAAGTTTAAAAAATCTTAGCGATATAATATCTTATGACATTACAACATTTACTAATAAATGTTATATTTGGGTAACGTTTGAAAAGAATGATTGGAACATTTATCAATTTACTAATTCTAATATTAATGTAAGTGACCTTCAATATGATCCTGGATCTACAACACTTACAGTAACTACAACAGAATTGCTAACATTAACAGTCGGTGAATATATTGGATTATCTCAAGTTCCGTTGTTGAATGGATTTTATAAAGTTACATCAGTGGCTCAAAATAAATTTACTATTTCAATAACTATTAAAGGTTGGAGCCAACAACTTGTTCCTGCATTGATACTTAAAATAAACGTAAATTCATTGATTAGTCGCCGACTACTATCTATTGACAATATTGATCAATCTATTACTTCTAATTTAGAATTAGGCGAGCAGATATGGACAGACGATGCAGGAACTGGCAACTGGGCATCCTGGGAATATACCCCAGTTTATGAAATCACTGAATTAACAAATTCAAGTCCTGCAAATTTACTGAATTACGGTCGATACATTGCATCTAATCTGCAAGGTACTGTAGTTGCAGTTTCAACTACATTAGGAGAATTGCAAACTTGGGACAAAGCCGGATATAAATCTCCTTGGTTACAACGACAAAACATACAACGTCCTTATATTTCAAGTGTTGCTGGTACTGGAACAATTGCTGGCCCAACTGGTAATCTTCCTAAAAACATTGCTACTGTAACTGCTATTTCGCCTGATGGTAAGTGGCTAGCGACTGGATCAAAACTAGCTAGTAATGTGTACACACGTATTAAATTATCAGGGCCTTATGAAGTAGGAGACATTGTATACAATGCAGTTGATACGTATTACTACGAAGCTCGTACAGCCACATCAACTACGGTGTTTAGTAATGCCAGTATTTGGAAAAAATTATTATATGTTCCGGTAACACTTACTCCTGGGGTAGATAGCGGCTTAACTGAACAGGGCGTTATTTCTTTATACAAAAAAGATTCAAATAACGTATTCACAATAGTTAATTCTATCGTTAGTCCAACTCCTACCAATTACGAACGTTTTGGTTCCAATTTAATATTTGGTGATAATGTTTTATACATTGCCGCATCTGGATACAATAGCAATTCTGGAAAAATTTATAAACTAGAATATAAAACTACAGTTTATAAGACTGCTTATTATAATCCAGTTGGTAGTTCGTCTACTACACTTGCATTATCAAAAGATGTTGGTTCATCGGTAAATTCAACGGTTGGCATTTTACTAGGAATGATTATTAGCGGTACTGGGTTTACTAAGGGTCAGACTGTTTTAGAAGTATTAGGTAACGGAAAAACTTTAACTATTAGTGCTCCTGCTGATAGCACACCAAGCGGAAAACTTAGTTTTTCTTTTACTGGCTGGGGCTACAATAAAGAAGAAACATACGAAGGTGCTATTGCAAATGCTAATTTAGGAAGTTCGTTAGCTATTAGTTCTGATAATAATACTTTAGTAATATCGTCAAATAATGGTACAACAGCTGGAAAAGTTCTTATTGTTACTAATCCTGGCCCGGATAATACTCGACAAATATTACAAGGAACCACTACCAGTTTCGGAGAAACTATTGCACTGTCATTAGACGGCTCTTATCTTGCTATAGGAGATAAGTTATTAGCTGGCAGCAAACAATTCCAAGGAAATGTTACTGTATATGAAAAAACATTATCAGGCTATGCTGTTTATCAAGAATTAGTAAATCACAAATCAGAAGAATCTGGATACTTTGGTAGTAGAGTTGCATTTATGAACGGCGACAACACACTTGTAGTTTACAGTTCGTATGAAGATACTATTATAAAAACGTCATTAGATCAATTTGCAAATACACTATCAACGTTTTCGTATGTAGGTTCTAACGATACTATTCTAACATCAACTTATGTAAAAGATACTTTATCTACTCGAAACAAATATGCCACTACATTTGATAAAGATTCTACACGATTTGTTTCCACTAATGTTGATAGCGGCCGCATTGATATCTATGACAAGTATTCAAGCAAGTGGGTGTATAGTGAAACTCTTAATAATACATTAAAAGTTCGAGATGGTTACGGTATTGGATTTGCAGTAGGCAATGATAGAATACTAGTAGGCTCGCCGTATGCATTGGATCGTAATTTAATTTCAGGAAAAGTATTTGATTATTTAAAACCACCTGCAACTAATAGTTGGTCAATCAAGTATCAAGAGATTAACAAACCTGATATTAATAAAATTAGAAAAGCCTTTTTATATAATCGAATAACAGGTAAATTATTAACGTATCTTGATGTAATTGATGTTGCACAAGGCAGGCCCGCTGGTCCAGCCGCAGAAGAAATTAAATACCAATCATTCTACGATCCTGCAATTTATTCAGTAGGAACTGGGAATGTTAATGTTGATGCTGACTCTCCTTGGAATAAGGCACAAGTTGGCCGACTATGGTGGGATTTACGTACTGCTAAATTTATCAATAGTTATGACTCTGATGTATTATATAGAACCAATACTTGGAATACACTAGCAACTGGATCAAGTATTGATGTTTATGAGTGGGTTGAAACTTCGCTTCTTCCAGATGCATGGAATAAAATATCTGATACAGAAGCAGGTATTTCAGCTGGCGTTAGCGGAACATCTTTATATGGAAATGGAGTGTATGCATTAAGGCAACGATACGATTCTATTAATCAATCTTTTAAAAATACATATTACTATTGGGTAAAGAATAAAAAAACTATCCCTAGTGTAACTGGTCGATATTTGACATCACAAGATGTTGCAAGTTTGATAGAAAATCCAAGAGGTCAAGGTTACACTTACCTTGCACTAACTGGAACTAATTCGTTTAGTTTAATTAATGCAAAGCCGCATTTAAAAGATACAGAAGTTGTATTGTCTATTGAATATTGGACTACCGATAAAATTGACAGTAATGTACACAGTCAGTGGAAAATTATTAATAATGATGCTAACACTGTACTTCCTGGTAGTATTGAATTAAAATGGTTTGATAGTTTGTGCGGAAAAGATCTAGCTGGTAGAGAGGTTCCTGATGTGACATTACCTCCTAAATTACGTTACGGTATAGAAAATCGTCCTCGACAGGGTATGTTTGTTAATCGATTTGAAGCATTAAAGCAATTTATTGAACAAGTTAACTTGACACTAAAAACAGAACAAATTGTAACAACTAGAGATTTATCTAAATTAAAACTATATGATGTTGCACCGAGTTTAGTTACGGGTCTTTACGATAGTACAGAAAATACAAATGCTGAAATACGATTTGTAAATGTCGGAGCATTTAAACGCCCAATATTTGGAAATCCTATAATTGTAGATGGAAAAATAACTGGGCTTGATATTCAGTTTCCGGGAAGAGGGTATGTACACGCACCTTATATAAACATTATTGGTTCAGGAATTGGTGCTAAAATACGTGCTGTAATCAATGCTGTTGGCCAGATAACTGGAGTGAAAGTATTATCACCAGGTGAAGGATACGATAGCAACACTACTGCATCTGTGAGAGACTATTCTGTATTGGTATATAGTGATAGCCAAGCTCAGGGATCATGGGCACTATATAGTTATGAACCAACAGAAAACGTATGGTCTAGATTACAATCTCAAACTTACGACACACAAAAATATTGGTCTTATGTAGATTGGTTTGCTACTGGTTATAATCAATTTACCGCAGTTGACCATGCAGTTGACACACTAGCAGAACTAAATTCTATTACTGTTGAAATAGGACAACTAGTTAAAGTACGCAATCCAAGTTCTGGAAACTGGTTGTTTATGGAAAAATATGCCAACAATGATTTATTTGATTATACTAGATCTTATAATGTTGTTGGTATTGGAAACGGAACAATACAATTTAATTCTTCTATCTATGAATCTGCTAATACTGATGAAGGGTATGACGGTTCAACATATGACGGTGCGGTATTTGATAATGCACCCACAACTGAATTGCGTATTATTTTAACTGCATTAAAAGATGATATTCTAATTGATGAATTACGGGTAAATTATTTAAATTTATTCTTTACAACTGTACGTTATGCACTTAGCGAACAAGTATATCTTGACTGGATTTTTAAATCAAGTTTTATCAAAGCACGACACAATGTAGGCTTATTAAATCAGCCTGTTACATATAAAAATGATAACTTAGCTGACTATCAAGAATACATTGCTGAAGTTAAACCTTACAAAACAAAAATTAGAGAATATGTAAGCTCATATCAAAACACAGAATTAAGTAGTACACTAATATCAGATTTTGATTTGCCTCCACGATATAAAAATAACAAAATAATAACGATGGATGCATATGTAAATCACGGATCGTTAGTAACGCTCGACTCTGCGTTTAATTCTTATCCTTGGAAAAATTGGGTTGATAATTTGGGATTTGTTATCAAAGAATTAAAAATTATCAACGGTGGGTCTGGTTATATTACCGAACCTGTTGTTCGTATTTTAAGTGATTCTGGATCCGGAGCTACCGCTAGGGCATTTTTCTCTAATGGCATACTTAATCGCATTATTTTATTAACGCCTGGCAGCGGATATTTGTCAGCACCAGCCGTTATTATTGACGGTGGCATACTTTCAAATGGAACTCCAGCCAAGGTAGTTGCAGTGATAGGAAAAGGATTACCAAGATCAAATTTAATTCAAATAAAGTTTGATAGAATAACTCAATCTTGCTATGTTACACATTTAGAAGAAACTGAAACATTTAGTCCCAACGGTTCTCGCTTGCAATTTCCGCTAACCTGGGCACCTGATAATACAATTGGATCCTCAACTGTTACTGTTTCTGGAGTTACAGCGTTGCGTGATTCTTATAAATTATCAGTTGTATCAACTAAGATAGAAGGTAGTACACGATACTCGGGATTGATTACTTTTGATTCTGCACCAACTGGTATTATTTCTGTAACCTATAAAAAAAATATAATCTTATTAAATGCCGCCGATCGAATTAAATATTTTTATAATCCGCAAGAAGGCGATATTGGAAATGATTTAAGCCAACTAATGACAGGCATTGATTACGGCGGTGTTGTTATCACTGGGCTAGGATTTGATATAAGCACTGGCTGGGGCGTCCTGCCTTACTTTACAGATAAGTGGGATTCGGTTGATTCAGCATTTGATGATTATATTGTCAATGTTCGTGCAAACACACATACATTCCCATCAAATGCTGCAGACTCTTTGCCTGCAACATGGGCTGTTGGATCTGAAATTAACGTCTATCATACAAAACGTAATGTAGAAACACACATAGCAGTTGCAGATCAGTTAGTATATTCTTATAATGTTTACGAAGATAATCCAGAAATTTCGCTAGTATATCCTACTATTTCTGGCGGAGTTGATTCTAATTACGATGCATCCACTAATTATGCAAGTACGACACTTAAGGTAACAAGCACTTCTGGCATCACAGCCGGCATGATTATTATTGGAACAGGATTCACATCGGGCCAGACAGTAATACGCACAATAAACAGTACAACATTGACTATTAGTGCTCCTGCAGATAGTGAACCAAACGGTACATTACATTTTACACATAGTATCCGTGGAGGAACTACAGTACAATTGTCGTCAACAAATGGGATATTTGTCGGCGACGTCATAAAAACTTCTTCTATATCTGCATTCGGATACGGAACGATTGTAAAAGAAATTACACCTATTGGTGTAATTCTTGATCAAATTATATATGAAACACTCTTACCAGCAACACCATTGGAATTCAGCCGAAATTTAATAATTCCAACTAATGTTAACATTTACACAGCTGGAATTATTACATTAAAAGAACCAGCTGAAGTTGGTAGTATTATAAAAATAATTGGAAATCTTGGCCCGTTCAGATTAGATGATCCAGACTTTGGAACTTCTAATCAAACAAATCCTGAAGCAATATTGACTACACCAATATATACCGGCAATATCACACAAACTATTAGCATACCAACCGATTATGTGATTAACGATAACGATACTATTATATTACGTAAAAGTACAAGCGACGGTTCAATTAAATCTCAGGATACTGATTATGATACTGCACTAAGTGGCGGAGAGTTTGTTGGAAATTATAGTACAGGCATCTTTACTTCTGCTACTGGATTACTAGCAGATGATATTATTTTAGATGGTGATGATTTAATTTCTCCAACAACAAGTCCTGCACCTGAGGAAGTTGTTCCTGGTCAAGTAGTTGATACAGTTGCTATTAAAGTGTACGATCAACCACCGTCTGGATCTGCTAATATTAAAATAGATAATTTTATTGCAGACGGCGAAACTACAATATTTAAATTATCTCTCCAACCAAATACTGCTGAAGCAGTAATAGTACGCACAGGCCTAGACTTACAAACTAACGGCACTGAATATACCATCGATTATAGGAATAAACAAGTTATTTTTGATGTTGCTCCTGCGGCAGGAACAATTGTAACCGCATATATTATTGGATTCAACGGCAGTAATATATTAGATATCGATTACTTTGTTGGAGACGGTGTAACACAAGAATTTATTACAAGAGCTCCTTGGTTAGCATCTACAACTACTCTAATTTATGTAGACGGTATGCCTGTAACACCAGATATATTTAAAACTGATAACACTTATAATAGTATTAATAGAGTAGCTATGCGTTTTGGAGTTGCTCCTGAAGCCGGTGCATTATTAAGTTTTATAGTAGTTGCTGGAGACCAACAATCATTTGCTGTAACAAAAACTGAACACATACTTACTAACGGATCCAATGTGTATACTTTAGAATATAAAGTTGGTGATTCGTTGCCAAACGAATCAAATATGTTAGTTCGAGTTAACAATACTATTATACCAGGCCCAATTAATAGTTATTTTACAATTTCAAATAATCGATTAAACTATACAATTGATCCAGTTAAGGTAATTCCGTATTCAACTGCAATTGGTAATATTTTTGTTTATATTGGCGATATAAAATTAAATCTTGGATCAGATTACACAATTGACCTTGGAGGAATAACTGTCAAGATTAATAAATTAATTTATTCGCAGTATGCAAAACAAACATTAGTAGTAAGTGTTACTACAGATCAGGGTTATTCTTATAACCAATCTACAAATCAAATTACGTTTGTTGAATCATATTCTAATTTAGACGTTGTAGAAGTTATTAGTTCTTATAGACACGATATTTTAGATATTGAAAGAACAACTTTAAATGTATCGTCTAATCTTTCAATAACTCCTGATTCTGTTGAATATTATTCTTACAAAGGCATTACTAATGGGACACTAACATTGGATCGTGCTATTATTAGCGACAGCTATGTATGGGTTATTCAAAATGAAAATATACTTGTTCCTAGTGTTGACTATAAGTTAAACGAAAATCGAACAAGTATACAACTCACAGTTGACCCTTCAATCGATGATAAAATCACATTAATGACATTTGGTAGCAATATACTAATGGCCGGCATTTCTTATATGCAATTTAAAGATATGTTAAATCGTGTACATTATAAACGATTAAGCCTGAATAAACGAACTATATTAACAACAGATTTAAGTTTTGATGATAGAATTATTGAAGTAGAAAATGCTGATAACTTTGATAAACCAAACCCACTTAAAAATAAACCAGGAATTATTGAAATTCGAGGAGAGCGTATTGAATTTTACGAAATAAATGGCAACGTGTTGAGTAAATTGCGTCGGGGAACTTTAGGAACAGGTACTCCTCTTGTACATAAAGCTGGGACATATGTCCAGGAGTTGGGCCCAACAGAATCTATACCCTATGTTGATTCTTCAATAGTTGACCACGTAATATCTGACGGAGAAAGTATTATTATTCCGTTAAATTTTATACCTTCTAAATCAAATATTGAGAAATGGTTTACTAATTTTGGATTTACATTATTGGATAACTATAACGATTCTGGAAGTTATAATGCAAACGATGTGGTAGTTTATAATAATTTATATTATGTAAACATAAAATCTTATGTATTCAATTCTGCTGTAACTATACTTCCAACAAACGTAACTTACTGGAAATTGTACAATACTACGATTCCTGTAGGCTACGGGCAATGCGACAAAATTGAAGTGTTTGTTGGTGGATATGATACTAGTGTAGATTGGTTACCAAAGGTAACATATCTTCCAGGTATAATAGTAACATTAGGAAGTTATACATATCAGTGTTTAACTGAACATACTAGTACAAGTAATTTTAAAAATGATATTGCCAACTGGACATTTTTTATTGGCAATATCAGATTAAAGAAATCTCCGTACAATATGCATAACGAAAATCAAGCACCAAATAGCCCGCTAGGCGATATTAAGTTAGATGCTGAATTCTCAGTTGACGGTGTATCAGCATCGTTGCGGTTAACACATAAGTTATCTTTTGGAACACGCATTACTATTATTAAACGAAACGGAACTGATTGGGATAGTAACACCAATATTCAATACGATAACAGTAAAATTGCTGAGTTTTTAAAGGCAACTCCGGGCATATGGTATGCTGAAAATGCTATTCCTACTGTGCAATAAACTAGCACATTATATAAACGAATAAATACACGATAAAGAGAGATCACCATGCAGAGTCAAGAAACAACTGGAATCCACATAGAAGGGCACATTAAAATTTATAACCCAGAATCTGGGGAAATCTTTATCAATAAACGCAATGCCATACACTATGAAAACATCAGTATTGCCCTAGTCAACAGTCTTGCTGATAGTGGAAACGGGTTCGTTTATGAAATGGGATTTGGGAACGGCGGCACTGCTGTTGACCCAACAGGAATTATTACCTACTTGACGCCAAATAGTTCGGGATCAAATGCAAGTTTATATAATCAAACATATTCCAAAGTAGTTAATCAAAATTCAAGCAATAATTTAGACCCTAGTAGAAATTATATTGAAGTAAGGCATGTAACTGGTACTAATTATAGTGATTTATTTGTTACTTGTTTGTTAGATTACGGCGACGGCAACAATTCAGGACAATTGGCCTTTGATAATGCAACTACTACAAATGGTACTTTTGTGTTTGATGAGCTGGGTTTAAAAAGTTACAGCAGTTCTGGTAATAGTTTATTATTGACCCATGTAGTTTTCCACCCAGTACAAAAAAGTTTAAACAGGCTTATTCAAATTGATTATACTGTACGCATTCAGAGCTTAACTGGCTTAGTAGGAGTTTAATAAATGGCTTACCAAGTTACCTTTACTGATGCAACTAATCCTGCTAAGCCAAGCATTACAGTTGAAGATCAGGCACTTAATACTCAAACAAGTTTAACTTTTGTAGGTAAAAACTACGCTGGTTACGGCCCTGAAATTGCAAAAAGTTTTTTACATTTGTTGGAAAATTTTGCAAATACTACTGCTCCAAGTAATCCAGTCGAAGGACAACTATGGTATGATAATAGTACCGGAGTTAGTCTATTAAAAGTTTTTGACGGAACAATCTGGACTGCCGCAGGATCAATTAAAAAAGCTGGAACTGTTCCTGCTGCCGCAAATAGTAATCCTGGAGACTTATGGGTTGATACTACAACAGCACAATTATACGTATTCTCAGGTAGTAATTGGTTGTTAGTAGGCCCCCAATTTAGTTCAGGTAAACTTACAGGTCCCGTAATTAATACTATTGTTGATACAGATAACGTATCTCACAGTGTGATTAGTTTATACGCAAATGATTATCAATTAGCAATTATCAGCAAAGAAACATTTACCCCAAAGTCCACTGTTACTGGTTTTGCAACAATCAATCAAGGATTTAATCTTAGCTCAACCGATTCAACTAATGCTAGTTCGTTATCTAGAATTTGGGGAACAGCGGAAAAGGCCGACGCTTTACTAGTAGGAACTACAACAGTACCCGCCGCAAACTTTTTAAGAACAGATATATCAAGTGTTACAAATTATCCAATAAGCATACGTGCCGACGGTGGCATTACTGTTGGTAGTAATTTAAATTTTAATATTGGTACAGGATCAGACGGTACAAGTACTGTGTTATATTCTAAAGCCAGCGGAAACAGTGTTAGTTTTAGATTAAACGATAATAACAATCCTATTACTGTACTACATCTTGCCGCAAACTCTAGAGTGGGTATTGGTACAAATAATACATCTCCTACTTCAACTTTGGATGTAGCCGGATTAATTACTAGCAGTGGTGGATTAAATATTACTTCAGTATTTGACTCATCGTCTTCTACTACAGGTAGTATTGTAACTGCTGGCGGCCTTGCAGTAAGTAAACGAACTAATCTTGGAGATGATACTACAATAAATGGTCAGTTATATTTAAATTGGTTGGATAGTACCACAAGTCTACCGCAACAAGGTTCAGCATTGTTGCCAAGTACTACTAATATTTACGATATTGGATCATCAGATTTATCATTTAGAAATATTTACGCACAATCGTTCGTGGGTAATTTTACAGGACAATTTACAGGAACATTAGAAGGTAGTATTAGTGGCTCAGCCGCTCGACTTGCTAGTCCAACTGTATTCAGCTTAACTGGAGATGTCACTAGTGATCCTGTTAGTTTTACAGGACAAACTACTTACGGAACTGCAATTTTTAATACTAGCCTTAGTCAAAATTTTATTAGTAATAAAGATCCCACAACAGATTCGCTGTCCACTGATCAAATGTTAATATATCGAGTAGGTAATTCTAATTTATCTCGAATGACAAAAGATGTGTTTCTTAAACATGTGGCAACTGTTCCAGTAGGTGCAATATTTCCTTTTGCGGGCAATGTAGTGCCAACAGGTTACTTACTGTGCGACGGAAGTGAAGTGAAAACTTCTAGTTATCCAGTATTGTATAGTATTATTGGATATACCTACAAAGCAGCCATATCTCTACAAGGTTATGCAACATTTGCTTTACCAGATTTTAGAGGAAGGTTTCCGTTAGGTCGTGACAACATGAATAACGGTGGAGTTGTGCCAAGCAAAGATGATACTGGAGTACAAATTAGTGGCCAACCAGAAACAATGGCCAATCGAGTAACTGATGTTACAGCTGATTTAATAGGAACAGGTTCGGGTAGCCAAACAGTTTCATTAACTACATCAAACTTACCAGATCATAAACATAATTTAAGTAGTGAAACTGCACAATATTATGCCGCAGGCTTGCCAGGCGGTGTTAGTGATACTAGTGCTGTTCCGGGTTTAGGTTTACCAAATTTAAGTACTGGATCTGGATTACCTAACAGCGGCGGAGTTATTGCCGGCCAACTAGGAACTGCTGTTAATGTTATGAATCCGTACACAACTATAAACTATATAATCTTTACTGGTGTCTTATAATGAGTTATACTATAATTAAAACAGATGGAACAACATTAACACAATTAGTGGATGGTGATGTAGATCAAACTGCAACAGACATTACCTTAATTGGAAAAAATGCCAGCGGATATGGAACTTATGTAAACGATAATTTTGTTTGGTTATTAGAAAATTTTGCTAACACGGCCCAACCCAATCATCCGATAACTGGTCAATTATGGTTTGACACGAGTGAAAACAGATTAAAAGTTTATGATGGTACTGTTTTTAAAGTTAGTGGCGGCACAATTGTTTCTCCGACTGTGCCAAGTAGTATTTCAGCAGGCGACATATGGATTGACAGTACTCGCCAGCAACTTTATTTTAATGACGGAACATCAACAAAACTTGCAGGCCCATTATGGACAGCAACTCAGGGCACTACTGGATTTTATACAGAAGATATAGTTGATTCGGTTGGTGTTAGTCATACTGTTTTAAGACTCAGCGTAGCTGGCACTCCTATCGGTATTTTTAGTAAAGATACATTTACTCCTGCAAGTAATATTGCAGGATATACTGGAGTTGTGTATACGGGATTCAATGCAGGAACATATTCCAATATTAAATTGCACAGTCCAGTTACACAAGCAGATTATTTGTTATCTGCTGACGGAGTTACTCGCAAAACTGCTGCCAACTTCCTTTCAACAACGGATAGTTCTGCTACAACCGGCACAATTACTATTCAAAATGCAATTCCTTTAGTATTAGGAGAAGGTTCTAGTACAGAGTTCAACGCCACTACATCAATTTTTCAAGTTAAATCAAACACTCCTAATCAGAATTATGGTATTAATTTACTCAGCGGAACAGGACTCGATACTGCATTTTTCATTAACGCCACTACTAAACGAACTGGCATATACACTAACTTACCAACAGCCTCATTAGATGTTAACGGAAATGCAAGAATCCGAGGAGATTTAATTGTTGAAGGTGCAACAACTACAATCAATACTACAAATTTAGAAATTGCTGATAAAATGATTGTATTAGGCAAGACTGCATTGCCCACTAATATTACAGCAGAAGCAGGCGGGATTACACTGGCCGCTGGCACAGACGGCGACAAAACAATATCGTGGTTATCTGCAACTGCTAGCTGGACAAGTTCAGAAAACATTAATTTAGCTGCCGGAAAATCATATAAAATTAACGGATTTGATGCACTAACAGGTAGTAGTTTAGGAACATATATTACAAGTGCTCCTGGTCTAACAAGCGTAGGTGATTTAGTCAGTGTTCAAGCAGGCAATTTAAAAATAGCTGATAATATTCTTTATTATAATAACATAACCCAAGCTGACGGCGATGTTATGATAACACCTAAAGGATTAGGTACGGTAGACGTAAGCGGACACCGTATAACATCATTAGATTTACCAATATTTGATACAGATGCTACAAATAAAACATATGTGGATGTTAAGGTTAGATCTGCACCTTTAGCACTATCTCTAACTGTACCTCTAGGTTATAGAAATGATCAAATAGCTACAAATTACTTGTCTTTGGTGTTTGACCCAGCTGATCACGAATATAATACAAAAGCCAACATTGTTGTCACTGAAGTGTCTGGCACCACAGAAATAAGGCAGTTCCAGTTATTAGCTGGAGTATGGCAGTGGCAAACTAATTTGCCTTAACAAATAGAATAAATACTGTAGAATAAGGAACAAGTGAGATGTCATATACAATAACTAGAACAAATGGAGCACAGGTTGCAGTGGTTGCGGACGGCACCATCGATGCAACTCTTGATCTGAAATTAATTGGTAAGAATTATGCCGGTTACGGTGGCGTACAAAACGAAAATTTTGTATATTTGCTGGAAAATTTTGCATCAAATAACCCTCCTCCCAGAGCAATTTCTGGTCAAATCTGGTTTGATAGCAGTTCTAGTAAATTAAAATTTTATGACGGAGTTAAATTCCGTACAACAGGCGGTGCCGAGATCAGTGCAACTGCTCCGACAGGGCTAACTGTTGGAGATTTTTGGTTTGATACCACTAATAAACAGTTATATGCTTGGGACGGTGCAACATACACACTAATTGGCCCACAGGGCGTAGCTGGTTCTCAAACAGTTACACAAATGCGTTCAATTAGTTTATTGGATACTGCCGGGCACCCACATGCAGTCATCCAAGCAATTGATGATGATGTTACAATATTTACAATTAGTACTACAAATTTTACGTTAAATGCAGTAAACCCAATTGATGGCTTTGAAAATATACACCAAGGTGTTACATTATGTTATACTAATGATGACGGTGTAAGCAATTTAGGACAAACACAAACAGGACACAGATTTTGGGGAACTGCCACAGACAGTGAAAGACTAGGCGGCCTAACAGCAAGTTCTTTTATTCAAACAAATAATGCAACTTTTGGTAATCCTGTTCATTTTGCACATTCGGGATTCACAGTTGGCGATCCACAAGCATTGCTTCGTATTTTTAATGATTCTGAAACGACGCCGACAATTCAAAATCAACAAGGTAAAGACATTGTCTTTAAAACAACTGTTTCGGGAACTCCAACCACATCAAATATTAAATTCACAGGCCGCACCGATACCACATATGTGGATATATTACCTAGCACAACCTTAGTATCAAATATTGGATCTTTAGATTTTTACTTTAATCGAATATATGCTGATAAATTTAAAGGGACTGCGGATAAAGCCGACTTATTAAGTGTTAATGGTAATTATCGTTCTGCTAGTACTGATTCTAGTACTAATACTATTGCCGCCAGAGATGTTAATGGTTATATAAATGCAGTAGTATTTCAAGGTGTTGCAACCAGTGCTAATTATGCTGACTTGGCAGAGAAATACCTTGCTGATCAAGAATATGAAGTTGGAACAGTTTTAATGGTAGGTGGCGAAAAAGAAGTTACCTCTGCCCAAGTTGGATTCCGTGCATTAGGTGCAGTCTCTGCTAACCCAGCATATATGATGAATAGTGCATTAGAAGGCGGAACGTATGTTGCTCTTAAAGGTCGTGTTCCTGTTAAGGTAATTGGATCTGTTATTAAAGGTCAACGTTTGGTAGCTGGTGCAAACGGAACAGCACAATCCGCAATGGGCAATACTGCTGATGTATTTGCAATTGCATTGGAAACAAATAACGACCCATTGGTTAAACTTATAGAATGTGTTATTTTATAATGATAACTATACTTGTAGATAAAGGATAACTCATGGCAGGCTTTGGCACACAGATTATAGCAACAGATTATAATGCTATACAATCAAAAGTAAGTAATATTTTAGGAACAGGATCTGCCGACTACGGTTATGGACAAGCATTAACCAGTTCTCAAGTTGCCAGAAACAATAAAATTACAGTTACACAATGGAATAATTTAAGAAACGATCTTCTTAAAGCAAGGCAACACCAAACAGGTAATAATGAAGGCGGATTATTAGTATTGCCAACTACTAGTACAACAATCAAAGAAGTAGATCGTGCCGCTTACAATACGTTTGCAGATATTTCTACTAGTAATCGATTGACAATTCCTCCAGCTACACAAGGATCGTTGGCAAACTTTACCATAGCCACTAGAACTAGTCCTTGGGCTTCTACAATTAGCCATACTGTTACTATTACATTCGCATCTGCTGATGATGCACGTTTTTATTTTAATAGCGGCGGGAATTTTAAATTTAGTGCCAGTTTTACAAATTATACTAATGACACTAGTTATCTTGTTAATAGATCCTGGGCAACATTGTTAACCAACATGGGTATTATATCAATGAGTGCTAATACTACTACTAATACAGGTACAGGTACTCCGCAAAATATTGGATGGTATAACTTAACAACTACTAATCAGTTAATTTTTACAAAATTTGTTGATTCAGCCGATAGCCAATATTCTCCAAACCAATATGATTTATATGCTAGACGAGATGCAGGTTCTACTCAAGTTATATTCACACCAACTTTTTCTTATACAGCCGCAGGTGCCGGCGGATATGCATATGAGCCAGCAAATGGTACATTGACTAGCATTCCTCAACAATACTATGCTACCGGATCTAATGTATCGGTAACTCCTCCTACTGCTGTAGTTTCAGCTTTATAACTCTAAATTCGTTGACTAGATAATTAAAGTAGTGTATTATACTACTTGCGGAGTTACCTATGGACGAACGAATTGAGAAAGCGTTTGAAACAGCCAATTACATGGCTACGTTATCAAACCAACGAAGAATTATATTAGAAGAATTTAATCAACAGTTAATATACTATATTAACGGTGCTGTATTTAAAATTGACAGCAATTTGATTACTTATATCAAGACTGTGCTAGATCTTGGACATACAACTGATGTTGTTTTTGTCGATTCGAACAATTCACCTGTGCAAATTCAAGATGTCCAAGCATTTTTTGATGCTGTTACTGAACAGTATTTTCTTGCGTTGAATACATATTCAAATAAATTTTCCGAAATTAAGAAACAACGTAAAATACAGGGCCTAATTGAATTATGAAATGTGGAGCAGTAATATTTGCCCAGAATAATTCTGCAATAGACTATGTCAAAATGGCAGCTTTTGCGGCCACTCGCATAGATAAATTTTTAAAAATTCCAGTAACATTGATTACAGATAGTAAAGGGTGGTTACTGGAAAGTCAACCCGATCATGTATTTGATCGAATAGTCGAAATTCCTAATAATGCGGCATTTCATACACGCAGATTTAATGATGGCTCGTTATCTTCTAGGATACTCGATTGGAAAAACATGTCGAGAAGTCAAGTATACGACTTAACACCTTATGATAGAACTTTGGTAATTGATAGTGATTACATAATTAATTCGTCGGTTCTTGCAGGTGCATTAACACATGATGCAAATTTACAAATATACAAAGATAGTTTAGATATTTCTAACTGGCGTACAAATAAAGAATACCTTAGAATCAATCCGTATTCTATTCCGTTTTATTGGGCTACTACTTTCATATTTGAAAAAAATCCAGTAATGAAAACATTTTTTGATTTAGTAGAATATATAAAATTAAATTGGAACTATTTCAGAACTTTGTACAGTATTGAATCTCCTACATTTAGAAATGATTTTGCTTTTAGTATTGCTATACATATCATGAACGGTAAAATTAATGGCACATTTGCAGATGAATTGCCGGGTAAAATGATTTATTCAACTGACCGTGATGTTCTCATTACTATAGATGATACTACTCTAAAATTCCTCTTAGAAAAACAAGATTATCTCGGAGAATATACTGCGGCAAAAACAAAAGATGTTGATGTCCATGTTATGAATAAGTCTAGTTTAAGTCGTTTTATTGATGGAGGTACAGGTGTCTAAAGGGTTCTTAGTACTTGCACAAAATACAGATACTGTTGATTATATCAAGCAGGCATATGCATTGGCATTGTCCATTAAATATAGTCAAAAATCTGTGTCGTTAATATCGTTAGTTACAAATGATAAAGTTCCAAAAAAATACAAATCAGTATTTGATCAAATTATTCCAATTCCAGGAAATGATGATGCGGTTGACAAAGAATGGAAAGTTGAAAATCGTTGGAAATTATATCACGCAAGTCCTTATGACGAAACTATCATTTTAGATACTGATATGCTGTTGTTAGATGATATTTCTTCTTGGTGGGATTATTGCGGACATTTTAATATTAGATTTTGTTCCACCGTTAAAAACTACAAATTAGAAACGATTGTGGATACGGTACATCGTAAAGCATTTGTTTCTAACAACTTATCTAATCCTTATTTTGCATTACACTATTTTAAGAAATGCAAAGAGAGTCTTGATTTTTATAAAGTTCTAGAATTTGTGTGTAACAACTGGGAATGGGCATATTCTAAATTTGCACCAGTAGATTATCAACCCTGGTTGAGTATGGATTTAGCCAGTGCTGTTACAATTGAAATGGCCGGCATGCAAGATGATATGTTTGATATAAATTCTCCGTTGAATTTTGTGCATATGAAAACTCCGTTACAATCCTGGCCAATATCTCCAGTAAGCTGGCAAGATACCGTTCCGTATGTATTGACATCTACTGGAAAATTAATTGTTGGAAATATTAAACAGCCTGCTTTATTTCATTATGTAGAAAAAAACTTTCTAACAGATAGCATACTTGATAGATTACAGGAATTAGCACATGAAACGTACTAAAGATTGTCTTACACCAGAAGAAATTGCAGCCTCAACTGCACCTACAGTACAAAACTACAGATGCTATTTTGATATTAAAACAGGCGATATACTGTCTATTTCAAACGAAGAAAATAACTTTTATGAAAATGGTATTGTAATAGATTATCCGTTGTATGAAAAATTTGTGACAGGTGTAGAGCATTTTAAAGATTGGACAGTAACAAGAACAAAAAATCCTGATAGTGAATCAGGCTTAGAAATTGTTCCAAAAATGCAACAAGAGTTATTTTTTAAAAACAACATGTTTGAATGGATTACTGCCAAGGCCAATAAAAAGACAGAATTAATAATACACTGGGTAGCCTCTGATAATATGTGGATTTTTTTAATATCTGATAAAGTTAGACAACAGTATTATGATAATAAGTATCCAATGGGAATGCTGACATTTTTTATTACAATGGAAACTGATTTTGATTTTTTAATTAGAACAATTACCATTAACGTAAAAGATCTAGTATCAGATAAAGTACATGTTCCTTTTACAACCAGTATAGAAGAAAATATAGATAAAATTTCAATATCTACTAAATCTTTATTTTCATCGTATGGATTAACAATTTGGAAGAAAAACAAAGAATGAGCAAAACAATAAAAATTATAGATCAAGACATTATTTTCCTCAGTTATGACGAGCCTAATGCTGAAAAACATTACGCAGATTTGGTTGCTAAAGTGCCATGGGCAAAACGTGTACATGGTGTCAAAGGCAGTGATGCCGCACACAAGGCCTGTGCCGCAAAATGCGAAACTGAATATTTTGTCACAGTAGACGGTGATAATATCATTGACCCTAAATTTTTAGAAGTTGAGATCAATCTAGATGATTTAGGATTAACATCTAACCATGTGTTCAGTTGGTGCGGAAAAGTACATGTAAATGATCTCATGTATGGCAATGGTGGCCTTAAAATGTGGACACCTAAGTTTGTTAATGAGATGAAAACGCATGAAAATTCAGATGCTAATGACACTAAAGGTCTAGTAGAGTTTTGTTTTGATGACAAATATTATCAATTTAACGAAAATTACAGTGAAAGTTTTACCAATGCAACTCCGTTTCAAGCATGGCGTGCGGGATTCAGAGAAGGTGTTAAAATGAGTTTAGATCAAGGTGCCAAAGTAAAAGATCTTAAAAATATATGGTGGCAAAATTATCACCGATTATTAGTTTGGTGCAACATTGGTGCTGATGTCACTAACGGATTGTGGAGTATGCACGGTGCCAGAGAAGGTGCATACTTGACTAATTGTACAGATTGGGATTACAGCAATGTGCGTGATTTTGATTGGCTCACAAAAGAGTGGGAAGAAAAATACAGCAAGATTACAGACAAAATGTTGCCCTATGAAATTATGGGACTGGGAGAAACTTTAATTCGTGAATGTGGATTAGAGCTTAGTAACATTGATGCAAGTGGTAGTAAATTTTTTAAAACTGTGTTCAACAACACTCCCAGAATTATAAGGAAGCGATAATGTACGACATTATTTTTATCAGTCGAATTAATAACAGTTCCGAATTGGATTTTGCCAGATTAAAACAAACTTGGCCTTTTGCAAAGACAGCAAATTCTTTTAGAGAAGCACAGAAAAAATCCACAACAAAATTATTCTGGGCAGTATGGCCTGATGTAGTTGTGGATATAAATTTTAACTTTGACTATCGACCTCCTGTACACGAAGAGCAGTATATACATATTTGGCCAAACAGTGCCGATCGCAATTTACCAGCAGTAGGATTATTTCCTAAAACTAAAGAAGTTACAGATGCTGAAATAGAAAATAGATTCTTCTCAGGCATGATAAAAATGAATACGATAGCAAGTCATACTAGATATTATGATGTAGTGTTTATTTCGTATAATGAAGAATATGCAGACGATAACTATCATCGATTGATATCACATACTGGTGTTATACAGAATAATGTATTACGAGTTTCTGGAGTTAAAGGAATTCATCAAGCACACATTGCCGCCGCCAAAATAGCAACAACTAATATGTTTTATGTAGTGGATGCTGATGCAATCATTAGTGAAAATTTTAAATTTAATTTATTACTATCTGAAAAAGAAACTGATATTGTGCATGTATGGCGTAGTCAAAATCCAGTAAATGGATTGGAGTACGGCAACGGTGGCGTAAAATTACTACCCCGTGAATTAACAGTAAATCTTGATGTTAATAGTACTGATATGACAACAAGTATTTCTAGTAAATTTAAAATCATGCCCACAGTTTCAAACATTACTAAATTTAATACCAGTCCTTTTAATACATGGCGTAGTGCATTTAGAGAATGTGTAAAATTAAGTAGCGGAGTAATTCACGGGGATGATGCAGAAGAATCTCAACTTAGATTAAAAACATGGCTTTACCAAGGCGGAGAATCTGAGTTTGGAGAATATGCTAAAAGCGGAGCGAGTGCAGGTCAGTGGTACGGAACAACATATAAAGATGATTCTGAAGCATTATCTAAGATCAATGACTATGAATGGTTAGAGATACAGTTTAAACAACACATTGAAATGTTTCCCCCAGTTGAAACATTTAAATATTTGGTAGACCCATCTGGAACTACTACTGCATTGATGACTGACTGGATTGCCGGATTTCGAGAAAGTGCAGAATTAGCCAAATGCAATATGTCTAACTCTGATAAAATGCAAGAATTATTGTATAAAGGTGTCAACAAGTATTCACGTGGCGGAGCAAGTGCTGGCAAATGGTTTGGAGAAACATACAGGAATGATCCTGCCACTTATGCCAAAATTGAGGATGACTCATGGCTAGCGGGTCAGTTCTATTATCACATAAAAACTTACCCGCCGGAGACTTTTAAGTAAGATCAGCTGCCATTGGAAACACGGTAGCAATTACTTTAGCACAGGCAACGGCTACTTCTTGGTGCTCTTTCTGAGTACCATTTGCACTACGAAGTTCGATAAAGTGAATCCATGAACGTAGTGTACCATTCATGTATAAACGACTTTCAATAAGGCCTTCAGGCAATACAGCACGAGCTTGCTCTTTTGCTATACCGTTAGCGATAGCCCATTCGTATTCACGTTTGGCTGCATAGATGACTCGTTGTTGAGCTCTAAACCATTCGTTTTGTAACATTGTATCATCCACTTGGACGCTGTTCTGCCTGTTCTTTGGATCCTGAAGTCTTGCTTCTCTTGTAACAAAGTTAAGGTCTCGAGTAGGGTCAGCATATCGCTGACTGAATTCTTGGAAACTGAAACTTCTGTGTCTAAGGATCTGTCGGGCAATATCTCTGGTGGTGGTGATTTCGATACAGGCACTGACCATTTCGAGTGGGCTCCAGTGTTGGTGTTTGACCAAGTATCGGATGAGTTTTTCTGATGTGTCTGTGTTGAGTTGATTGCTGGGATTGGACACACGGGCACAATACGCAATGAGTTCCTGTGCATCTGAGATACCAAGATTTTTAAATTCTGGCGTTGGCTGTGAATAGGATAATAACTGAACATTCATTATTTATAGCTTCTTTTTCTTTAAGAATTTATCGGTAGATTTTTTAATATCTTTTTTAACTTTTTCAGTATCTAATTTGAAATCAACATTGTCGATCTTATCTTCGTAGTTTTTCACCAACTCGGATAACGATTTTTCAAAAGATTCCCAGCCAGCTTTTCTGGTCTGTGGAGTCACACGAATTTCCCAAGTTTTCCCATCTTTAAAATTGACTAACACTGCATTCAAATAACTTATTGGTAGTACATTAAGTTTTATATCACCGAATACTTCAGGCCAATGATCGATGACATCCTTGGGAAGAATTCTTCCCTGAGAGGTCATTTTTTCGTTGTAGGTACTAGCTCTTCGGCCATGCGTCTAAATGATGCCGCTTCCTTGGACAATCTGTCTGCCTTGGAACGATACTCTTTAGCTTGTGCATCAGGAGTCAATTCGATTGTAGCAGTGGCTGGCATTGCAGTAGCTTCTGCTACTGCTGGCTCTCCAAGATCCCGGGTGCGTGGAACTTCTGACAAACCCGGTTGTACAGAAAGTTCATCAACTGGAATTCCACGTTGCTCTGCAATAATTTGATTTAACTCGGACAGGGTAATGCTTTCCGCTAACGTTGGCGTCATTTCAATAGCATCGGTTGCTATTTTAATTAAACGACCAGTTGAATGTAATGCTGGCAACATTCGACTTCCGTCCGGAAATTGCGTACGATCCATTGCTTCTGCAAATTCATAAGCATCCTGACCAGCATGGCTTTCAACCAAATTGATCAATGCATCGTGATAGCTATCGGGCAAATTTTCAGTCGGTACAATTAGACAATAGTAAGCATCGCCAGGGAGTGTGCGATATGCTACTAGACATTTTTTATTAGTAGCTTTGACCCTACCAACGTGCTTTAGTTCACTCATTATTTCTTTGCTCCTTCAGCTTGCTTGGCAACTTGATCTAAGAATGCAGTCAACTTAGTATAAGTTTGGCCAACTGCTGTCATTTCGTTAGGCTTAAAAGCACCACGTGAGCTGGCAATATCAATGATAACTTTCATTGCATTTAAGTCGTTGATATTCAATTCATTTGCTGGCTCTTGAGTTGCAGATTCTTGAGCTTCGGTATTCTCTTGTACAGTATCAGTCATAATATCTCCTTAGTTTAAGTACGTATATAATTTATCTCGTCTGCAAATGCGGACAGGCAATCGTGAAGAAACTGAGTTCTTTTTCACTTTCAAAGCCTATTTTAGTGTTGTGTGTGATAGTATTTGTACGATCCACAGTAATACCTTGCCCTATGTAATAGCGATTATTTAGATTTTTTTTGATCCAATCGTCGATATTTTTATATAGTGTAGGGTTATATCTATCTAGATGTGTGTATTTGAAATGCGGACAGGCAAACTCAACCCTCCGCAAATCAAAATAATTTAGAGGATTGGGCTTGCCGTTTTTTAGACTCATGCTTCTTCTGTAGCCATGTCGTAGTAGGCAAACTCGCCCCACGGTGGAACAATACTGTTATTACCGTGAATAATGAATACTGTATCGCAGTAGTTCTCATCTCCCCAGCTGCCATACGGATAACCGTCTGTGAACATGATAAACTTTTTAGGATTAATGTTATGCTCTTTCATGTAATCCCAATTGGCATCAAATTCAGTACCACCACCGCCCATAACTTCATAAGTGTCAAACTCATCCATGGAGTAGCCGTCGTAGTCTTGTTCGTTGTAAACTTTAGTATCAAAGCACCATACTTTAATTTTAAAATCTTTGTACTCTTGCATAATACCTTTGATTTCACTCAAAAAGTCTTTGGCCTGATCGTCACCAATTGAACCACTCATGTCAATAGCCACACAGATGTCAATAGTCTCTTCGTAAGCAGAACCAGGCAATATTGCACTCATGTGCCAGCCCTTACGATTGGGACGCATAAAAGAGTAATCGTATTTGATAGTGCTTTGAATTTGTTGACGCAAAATCTCACGCCAGTTCATCTTAGGCTCTGTAAGATCTTTAATCATGCGTTGAACACTTGCAGGCACATTTCCCGCACCCGCTGCCTGTGCCGCTTGCATTGTGGCTTCACGGATCTCGTCACGGATTTGTTTCAGTTCTTCTTTGCTGTACTTAGGCTGACCATCTTTGCCGTCCTTGTCACCCCAGTCAATGTGGTCGTCCAACAATTGACCCAATGCGTTCAGTTCATCTTCGTCCATCTCGTCAAAGATCTTGTCGTAAACTTCTTCCGCACCCATGCCGTAATATTTTGGATCATGGAAGATCTTAATGCCTTCAATGTTGTGTTCGCCAATACGGTCACGTACCAATTGACCATTTACACAATAGTCAGCGGCAATGTTAAAGATGCGTGGATTGCGGCCTTCACGACGTCCCATGTGATCAAACACATTGTGGAGAATTTCGTGTGCAATAACAAACTCAACTTGTTTAACTGTAAGTGGAGTAAAAAATGCACGGTTGAAATAAATGGTGCGTCCGTCTGTTGCGGCAGTGCCCATCCACTCAGTACCTTCTTCGATTTTCAAACGGGTAGCCATGTTGCCAAAGAATGGATGGCGAAGTAATAGGCCCACACGGGCTATAATAATTTTGTCGATAATTGGATCTACGTGTGACATATTTGCTCCTAATGTTTGCTGTATGTATATAGTATAACACCACCCGAAGGTGGTGTCAAATAGTGCTAAACCAAATTAGTTCTTGTCAGTTGCTGCCGCAATGTATTTGCCAAACTTAGCATGGAACTTGTCAAAACATTCAATCTCATCTGGGTCCAGCGGCAATTTGTAAGTACTCAGTGCCAACTTAGTTCCCATGATAACCAATTCTGTTTCAAAGTTATCCATAATAAACTGGAAGAAGTTGTTGACTTGTTCGTTCCAATTCTTGGCCTTTTTATCGCAGGAATCTTTCAATTCGTAGCACAGAGACACAGTCAAAGAGTACATGGCCGAAATTTCTTTTGACTCCATTTTCTTAACCTTGCCATTCAAAATGTCTGTAGGGTTAGGCATTTTGCTGGCATGTTTACGATGTGCCATGAACTTAATAGCCAATCCTTCACCAACTGAACCACTTACCAAATCAGTCAATGTTTCGTTATCGCAGTCATCGTCGTGCAACAACTCGGAAACAAACGACCAGCTACGTGGAGTAGCAAAGGCACGTGAGCTGGACTTTGGATCAAAGTCGTACAAGTCCTTTTTAGAGAAACTTAAGAAACCAACCACATCTTTATGCACCTTGTTTTCAGCGGCCCACTCAAAGTAGTCATCCCACTCAACAGTCATTTCCAAGTGAACAAAACGGTTTGCCAGCGGAGCAGGCATACGGAATGTGACACCTTTGTCAGTTTCGCGATTACCAGCCGCAACCATTACAACATTGTCGGGCAAGCGATAAGTGCCAACACGACGATTCAAAATCAACTGATAAGCCGCTGCCTGTACGCTGGGAGCCGCACTGTTCATTTCGTCCAAGAACAGCACAATCTTCTTGTGCTTTTTGGCAAACTCTTCATCAGGCAATTCGCTGGGAGGTGCCCAAACCATTTTATTGACATTGGAATCAAAGTAAGGAATACCTTTAATGTCAGTAGGTTCCCACAGGCTCAAACGAACATCAATAACGTGAGCGTCAAGTTCTTCGCCCAATTGTTTAATAATATCAGACTTACCAATTCCTGGGGGGCCCCAGATAAAGATTGGACGCTGATTTTTAAAAGCCTTACGCAAAGACTTTTTAGCATTTTTTGGGCCAACGGTGCGGCTAAGGATCTCGCTCATATATTTCCTATCTTAGTTTAAAAAGTGTTGTTGAACTAACGCTGTCTATGTATGTATTATACAGCGGAATAGGAAGAGAGTCAAGTGTTTTTTAAGAAGTTTTTGCCAACTTTAGCCAAAACTTATAGTTCTTTTTGGCGTTCGGTCATGGCTTTAACCAAACCAAATTTACGGATATCGTCCGAAAACAGCATCAATTCAAACCCTTTTTTCTCAGCAAAAACAGTGATACTTTGATTAGTAAGGTAATAGGGACAATCCACGTACCTCTCCAAAAAGATAATGGTTTGCGGGCTAAGTTCAATTGGTTCGGTAAATGGAATTTCGTATTCTTTGAGTTCTAATTCTTTAACCAAAAACTCATAACCTTCGTCACTTAGGCGGAATGCATTTGGTTTATTGACGCGATTGGATTGCCACCATTTGTGACTGTACAAGTTTATATTAGCATCATCTGTACTCTTACCCCATTGTTGTAAAAATATCTTAGTCAATGCAGTTCTTGTTATCATTTAATAATGGTGCCACTTGTTAGCTTAACAACTTGAAAATCGGTTGTTCCAAACGTTAGGTTCATTTTTTTAGCAAGATTTCTAGCATGTCCAGGATTACTAAAACTAACTTTCTTATATTTAGGTCCAGGATAGCTTGTTAGGCTATTAAACGATTTTAAGTTAAAAGGCTCGTTCTTATAGAAAACTGCCCAAATGGCTTCTGCCTCTAAAACTTGCTCGGCTTTATAGGTTTTTTTGTTAGTGTACTCTAAAAGTACTTTGGGTTTTGGTCTCGACATGATATGCGTATCCCGTTAATATACGCATATATTTATCCTTATTTTGACTCGTCAAACCCACCGCCATCCATTTGTACATTTATCACTTCTGTGGCAGAATTGCTTTTAACCGCATTATAAACAGTTTCTAAGTCACGATTCAACTTGTCCAGCACTTCAGTTAGCGTTAAACTCAGTAATCGTGCCTGTTGGATAGATAACTTAACTTCTTTTTGCTGACCCAATTCAGCCGCTCTTACTGCTTGGGTAAACTGTGCAATAGGGCTTGTATTAATCAGATTTTGCATTGGTAAGTATTGCCTTCATTTCAAATTTATCTTTGAACGGACCCTTGTAAGGATATCGTTCGATTGTGATTGCTTTTGGGCAAAAACTCTTTACCCATCCTTTGTTAAATTTAATAACATAGTATCCTGCACAATATAGACTCTTGCTTTGTTCGCTTTTGGTAAACAAGGGCAATTTACGTCTAACATCATACATGCTATTATATGGAGAACACAGTGTCGGATACCCGTGGCATTCATGCACTTCTTCCACAGCAGTTACTTTGATTTTGGTATTCTTCAAAAAGAAGTTGCTACCAAAGTGTTTGGTCAAGTCCTCTTTCTTGTTAAACATAACTTCACCTTTGGTGCTACTGAGAACAAATTTATTGTTTTCTTTCTTATGTAGAGTAGCAATCTTGGTACCGTCTTGTTCGACAATCCAAAACTTACCATCTACAATAGGCTTTGCGTGTATCTCTGTCATTCTTTTTCCTCTGTTGGAAACGGCCACGGTGCAAAAGATGCTTTAAGTTCTGCACTAGTTGGACGTTTTGCTAATTCTATATTTTCTATAATAATAGTACCATCATCTTCGCATAAGCTAACTTGAAATGGTGCGTATACAAGTACAGAAGTATCTTCTTCTTGCCAATCATGTTCGCCGTCAAACAACCAACCTGCCCCGCCTTCGTAGTAGGCTTCACGGATAGCTTCTTGTTCTTCTTCGGTAATATCTTCGCTAAATTCTATTTCAATATTGATACTGTCATCAAACTCACAACCCCAGCCAGGTTCGGATTTAGCATAGACAACATTGCTATCTGTGTATGGCAAGTTGCAGTCCATATCTTCTTCGATGAAACCTTGTCCCCATCGAAATGTTTCGTCAAGATTGAACCAGCTTATGCTACCGTCTTTGTTATGACGGTACATTTCTACATGATAAACAATACTTTTCTTTTCAAGTGGTTTAATTAGATATACTTTAGACATATTAATTTGCCTCAAATAAATTTATTGCCGCGTGTGTAAGCGGATATCTTGCCTGGAAAGGTTCGGCATATGATTGAATGTTATCTGCAATCTTTTTCATATCATAACTATTACAGAATTTAAGCATACGGATACCAACTTGGTCTACAGTTTTAGGCACTGCATGAGTTGCGATGGTTTCACGGATATGTTCTTTAATGTCATCGGGTTGTGCAGTCAAATCGCATAACTGTACATTGCGTTGATAATCTTCTAATACTCTGTGTTCTTCGCCATTGTGGTCAACCCAACGTTGCAACATGAGATTGTTCCACGCATATCCGCGGCTTTTACGGTCTTCGAACGCTTCAGTAAGCCCAACTTTGTTTTTAGAACCTTTAGTACGCACACCTGGATACGCCGAGAACACATTATCACTGGTATCACCACGCATACATTTCTCAAACAGCATCCATTGTGGATCTTGTGCGGCTTTAGGCTCACCTGTCTTTTTGTCTTTAACGGGTTTACCCTTGGCATCAAATGTGCCTTCGTGTGTGATATGCAAATCGCCTACACCATTATATTGGCTAACATTATGTGTAATCAACTGTGCAAAATCTCCGTCTGTACTAATGATCACATGTTTGTCGTTTGGATGTGCTTGTACCCAACCTGCAATCAAATCATCTGCTTCCAGCCTGGGATGTTGCATTACTGTGCAGTTGGTTTTCTCTGCCACAAAGTTTTTAAACTCGTCAAATGCTTCCCAGAAGATCTTTTCTTCTTCTGCTTCTTTAGCAGTATGTGCCGCACGTACAGCAGTGCGATTGGCCTTATACGGAGTATAAAAATCTTTACGCCACGAGCGACCTTCGAGACAGAACACCACATGAGTGCCACCAAAGTCTTTCCATGCTTTCTTGATACTGTTAAATGTAATATGAAATGCCATGCCAAGTTTAATATCGGCAGCACCCTGTACCACGTGTCTAGCACGAAAAAATGTGTTAGCAGTATCAACAATAATATATGTCATTCGATTTCCGATTTGCCACCAGGCAATTTTCTTACATTGATATAACCAGCACCACGAGTAGTATCTTGACCTTCGTCGGCTAGCACGTTTCGGGCCAGGTCTTTGAACCAGCGATCCACAATTTCTTCATCTGGATCACCATCATAGCCATAGCCTTCTTTCTTTAATTGTACTACAAACTCGGCGTTCCAGTCAAGCTCAAAAAAGCCATTTCTAATATTATCTTTATTGACATGCGTATCCAAAACAGCTACCCAGGGTTCGCCTTTGGCAGTTGCACGTTCCTTTGGAGTCATTTTGGCCTTTGCCTCGGCCGCCCGTGCATCTTCAGCTTCTTTTAAATGTTTGGCAGTTTCATCTACAGTTGTTGCTAATTTGGCTTGTGTTTCGATAAGGGCCTGTTCAACCTTATCCAAACCAGTCATCCGTTTAAATAATCTTACTAACATCAAGTACCCCATTCGTTTTTAAACAATGGCACTTGCAATCTATCACTGTAACGCATACCAGCATTCATTGCCATAATAGCCACTGCTTTATTATTTAATGCATAGACACTTTCCACTCCGCCGATTGGCATTAGATAAACATGCCCTTTAAATCCAGCATCTCGGAATTGTCTTGTTGCAATCAATGCATCATCAAAATCACGTTCTGTAGCAATAACAAATTTAAGATATGCTGTACCAACTTCTTCATACTCACAAACAACTTCAGGTAGGATAGCTTCTTCCCACTTTTCGCCACTGACTGGTAGTTTAGCACTCACACTAAATGTAAGTTCTTTACCCACAGTACTATTCCATTTTCTCAAATATTCTTTAAACTCTGGAGTAAGTTTCTGAGTGCCATTTGTTTCAAATGTAATTTCTTTTAGATCACGCATCTTAGAATTATTTAACAGGTCTGGATAAGCACGTTGCCAACCTAACAAAGGCTCGCCGCCTGTAATAACAAGATGTTCATCCTTCCACTCGTTATGTGGAATAATTTCCATAATGCGATCTACGATTTCCTCGCTTGTAAGCATTGGACTAAGATCCTTAAAGCGTGGATCCCAACTAGCATAACTATCGCAACCTGAACTTACTAGTGGCAAGTCTTCATATTTAAAAAACTTTTTAATATCAGCCGCAATAAAATCACGCTCTTTACTTTGTTCACCACGTGGCATTCCAAAACCGTCGCAGGTAAAATTGCAACCAAACGTGCGTAGAAACACAGACGGGACACCCATGTAGCGTCCTTCACCTTGAATACTATAAAACAATTCAGATATTTTTATTTTGCTCATTTTTTTTCCTAAAATCTTCTACGTCTATTATAGCAGATTTTAATGTGTCTGCATAGTTCAATGCCTGTTGTTTGGTTAAATGCACACCAACTTCGGTATCAATAAAGCCTTTAGTGAGCAAGGTCCACATATGATACCAACGTGTCTTTGACCAAAAGTTTGTATGAGTAGTAGTATAGATAGTAACCACAATGCCTGTATCTTCGGCTTCTATCCAAACATTGTGATTATGCGTCTCGTCTCCGCACTCACAAGCAACTCGATAGACTTTTGAGTCTCCCCAATCGTTTGTTTTTAGTATGCCCTCAGCAGGAATTTGTGGCGTCATTTTAGTACCTCTAGCATAGCAATCTTAGATATCTTCTCACCAAAATCTTCATCCTTGCCGATAATATAGATATCGTGGAAGTGTCGATCTTTCATGCGGTCGTATCGACTGAACTCCACTACCTTGCCACCAATGGCATTGTACACTTTGAACTGTAGTGTAGGATCACTACCAACATCTCTTGTGCTAACACTTGCAATACTGTTACTGTTTTTAGAGTTTGAGTATGCACGTTGCTCTAGTTCATCATGAGCACTCAATACCCAATTGCGTAATTTTAATTTTAACCAATTCATAATTTCATAATCCTTTCAATAGCCTCTTTAGCCTGTGTAAATTCTTTTCTTTCTAATTGTGCTTCAATAACTTTTTCGTAGTCGTTACGCAATTGTCTGAGATACGGCCGCATTTGATATGTGGCATATGGTTGCGACCATTTAATAGTATATAGGTATTTTGGATTCATTTTGAAGCGTACTCTTGTTGCATTTTGATGTTGTCAAAGAATTCTTTCTTTGTACCGTGATCATCTTTGAACGCACCTTTAAGTACTGTGGTTTGTGTTAAACTGCTCTTGGCCATAATACCGCGATTTTCACAGCACCCGTGTACAGCTTGTACATACACACCTATGTCTCTAGCTTCTGTTGCTTTTTGTATTTCACGTGCAATGTCATTGCACAGTTCTTCCTGTAGTGTACCACGACGAGCACACCACTGTGCTATTCTTGTATACTTTGACAAACCAATAAGTTTTTGTGCGGCAATAATGCCGATATAAGCAACACCAGTAACGGGCTGATGATGATGACTGCACATAGAGCGAAGCTCACTACGTACAACCAACATACCTTCGTAACGGTCTGCCGAGTCGTTTGGAAATGCTGTTGCGTCTGGTGCTGGTTCATATCTTCCACTCATTACTTCGTTAAAGTACATTTTAGCAAGACGCTTCGCAGTACCGTGCGAGTTTGGATCTGTTTCTCGATCAATAAGCAATGTGTCCAATACTTTTTCAAACGCTTCTGCGGCTTCTTTGATTAGAATTGCTTTGTCTTCTTCACTAACGTATTCGCTAATGTTGTCACCGGCCCAAAAGCGTTTATTATCACGCTTCATCTTAAAGCGGATAACGTCTGCAAGGTTACATTCTTCGTAACCTTTGTCGTCGATGTTATTGTATGATACGGGTTCAGTCATTATTACTCCTATTGTTACATTATATAGGTTTATTTAGGTTTTTGCAAGATATTTTCTGCTCTAAATTCTTTCGCTTAGAAGTATGCGACATAAGTCTGCATCTCTTTTTGATTTGAAACAAAATGTCATAAAGTCTTCAGTTGGAGTATACATAAAACGTTGTCCTGGTAATCCGAATACTTCTACTACCATAGCACATGTTTCATTCCACCAAAACTCTCCATTGGGAGCATGCCAGCCAACAATGACTTCATGATCGCTGGGAGACATTACAGATCTTTGCCAGCCAAATCTTGCTGGCCCGTTTGGTATTTTTCCAAACGTTCTTGAAACTGTTCTTCGGTTAAGCCGTGCCAACCAATACACTTGCCTGTTGGACTACGACCACAGCCGCATTTACCAAATTCTTTTGGATCTTCTTTAACTCTTATTTGCATGTCTTTCTTTCCAAAAATTACGTTGTAATTTGCATTGTATGCATTTACATTTGTTGGACGCTGTTTACTACCTTTACTCATCTACTGATTCCATTTCACGAAAATTATTATCAGTAAGTTCGTCTTTGTTATCAATGACCCATTGACTTCTTGGCAAACACAAATAACAAACTTTACGTGAATCGGATTCTGTAGATTCGACAGTTGATTTAATTTGCAAAAATTCGGATATCATGATGTACCTTTTTCCAGTGACAATAATTCATCTTGTAGATATTTTTTATATTCTATTAGAGTTTCGACTTTGCGAATATTATCGCCCTCACCTTTCAATTTTTGAATATCAGTATCCACAGTTTCTATTTTGGCCTTTAAAGCCTGTACAGTTAAATCGCTCATTTTTTTAACCTTGTAGCAATACTACCACCAAACAAAATAGCAAATGCCGCCCATGTTTCCCATGTTAGTGGGATTTTCAATACTGGGAACAATGTGTTCAACGACCAGATACCTAATATAGGCCCGATTGCAATGGCAATCACAATTAGTGCAATGCCCACTATAAGTTTAATAAGTGCTGATGTCATAGCCAAAATTCCTCCCAAGGATAAACTAACCAACAATCTTCTTCTGCTTTGTTTACGGTCCAAACATAATAGTCTGGATCTTTGAATTGACTGCTAAAATTGTGTGTCAATACAGCAAAGCGAACATTATCTCCCCAAATACTTTTCCATTTAGGATCATCAGGAAAGCAACCGCTAGGCCAATCATTCTTAATCCAATTGACAGTGGATCCTTGATCGTTAATATCATCGACTATCAAAATCTTTTTACCATTAAAGGCATCTTCTGCCATGCCAAGGTTGCTAACTGTATCACCACCATCACGTAGACTAATATCTAGGCTATTCATCTTGATACCCGTGTATTGACTAAGCAAATTAGCGGGAACAAGCCCGCCACGTCCAATGCCTACAATGTAGTCAGGCCGCCAATAATGATTTTGCATTTGTCTAGCAATATCCAAACAAGCACCTTCTACTTGTTGCCAAGTATAATGAATCTTTTTCATAAAGTTAAAGCGTAAGCTAGGGTGGTTAATTCACTTTTGGTCATGAAGAAGTTATAGGTAGCAGTATCTTGTACTACACCGTCTTTCAAACTTTCTTGAATAAGATCGAGACTGAATAATCCTTTAGGACTGGATACTTCATGTTTTACCATGCGTACTCTAAATCCTTCAGATTCCTTAACTGTCATTTCTCTACGTGTATGTGCTACTGATTCATGTAGTTCCATTATTCATCTCCTTTAATTGCTTCAAATGTTCTGTATTTGCCCAACGCTGTTATGTATTCATCATACAGTTTCTTTAGCTTTGGGTGCTTACGTTCAAGTATAACATCTCGTTCAGGGATAGTCAATACTCGTTCAATTGTGTTTAGCCGTTCTTCCAAGTCTCGCCCGTTGATAACCATACGACCTTTGACTTCTAATTCTGGAGGATTATTTTTGACAACCAATACATTGCCTGCTTGATTAGACCAACTTGTGCCATTTGCACCGTTTGATGTTAAAAACTGTCCAGCAGTAGTATTGGTTGTATAAACCGTTCCAACGGTCAGTGGACTTGCAGGCGGAATAGCATTGCCGTATCCAACATTCACAGTGCTGCCAACTAAGCCATTACTGACGCTGTTCTTCAAGGTATTTGTCATTGTGTATCCATCTGTTGTTTACCCAGAATCCCCATTCTTGCTGTTGTGGGCCTGGCATAAAAAGTGTCCAAGGTGTGACACCTGGCTTTAATTCAATACGGTGATAACTGTTGGCACTGCAAAATCTAAAATGTCCAGGTCCACGCCAATGTTTGGTCTCACTGACCATTCGACCATTTTCAAAATTAGGAGTATATTCCCAATAGCCGCCAGCTAGTATCAGCGTGAAATATGGCCACGGATGATCGTGTACATCTCCCGGGTCGCCTTTGTGAAATTTGTGCAAGAACACGTTGAACGGAAAACGCTTGCGGTCTTTCAAAAACAGGTAGTAGCGAGTCAACAACGGCTCGTTGCATTGTCGATCCATGATGATTCGTTTGCGATCCAATTTTTCTAACCAATCAAGGCCGAGGTCTTTTATCTTTTGGAGTATCATAGTCGTCTCGTACTAATTTATACGTTGTTTTAAATTTATCAAATGCAATTGCTAATCCTGGATATTCTTTGCACATATTTTGTATCTTATTCCAATCGGGAAAACATGTTTCCCATTCAACTGGATATACACTGTATGTGTCAATTGCACTAATATTAGATATGTTAAGTCCACTAATTTGAGATGTAGTAAGTGATGGAATAGTCCCGCCAACTGTTAGTCCTGAAGATATGTTGACGGTATTGCCACTAAATGTATACGATGGTGATGATATATAATTTATACTACTACTCATTGTAGTGTCAATTGTAATTGAATTAAAATCAATAGTATCCAAGTTAGTTATAGTTATTGTATCGTTTGATGTTGTCGAGTAAGACGCTGGCTGAGAAGAAATTGTCATGTAATGCCTCCGTTTGTTTATATAGTATAGGAAGTCTAGTTTTGTAATTTTCCATATGCTCGATTATTGTTTTGCAAATAAAAGGTCTGTATCTGGAATATGCTTCAAAACTTTCAGTCCATTCGCTAGGATACTTAAATGTATCAAACGCCATTTCACTATAACTAAGTCTATCGGGAACCATAGGAATAGAATCCACAATAGCACCTTCGTACCAACTAATGCCAAGCGTTTCTTGCAAGTTGGCACTGAACACCATTTTAGATTCGCCAAGCAGTGTATGATACTCATGTTTACTAAGCTGTTGTTCTTGACAAACAATAAATTCGTACTGTGGTAAATGTGTAGCCAAATCGCGGAAGATATCAACCTGTTTCTCAGGTGCTATGCGATGAGGAAACAATATAAGGTCACGTTTTTTTAGACCTTTATATGCAGTCAGTGTATCTTCCATATACTCCATGGGCCAGCCAGTGCGTACAATCTTTGGTTCTTCACCTTTTAATATTTCGTCGAGGTGCTCACTAAACCAAGGATTTTCTGTAGGATAATCGTTTAGTAGATTTGCATAAAACATTGTAATATGAAAGTCTGTAGCAAAATAGTTATGATCAAACGCATAGAAGAAACTTTTTTCTGCGTGCCTGACCCAAGGCTTGTTGCCAACTAAGCGTCCAAGAAAGTCTTGCGGGTCATAGCTGCCAGCATGCCATAAGCCGTGTGTGACTACTGGAATGCCCAGCAGTTCACTCATGTACTTGAGATTGATGACGCCAGGGTGCCAAGCATCAGTAAAAATAAAGTGATCACCTGGGCGAACGGCTCCGTCGCAAAATAACCTACCCATGGCTTCAACTTGGCTAGCCTTGTATATATTAGTGCCGCCAAAGTTGAGAAATGCTCCAGGAGTGGTAGCACTAGGAATGTCCGTAGGACCTGATATAATGTTGACATTGTGTCCTGCCTTTCGTAGGAGTTCGGGCACATGGGTCTTCCATTGACCCGTGTACCTTGTCTCAACCGATTCTAAATCAATTAAGAATATATTCATTATACTCTATTATATTGAGGCTTAGTGCCTTGGTAAGGTTTGCGTTCTCCAGTCCATACTTTCTTTGGACGCTTACTCTTTTCAAAGTTTCTCCATGCCCAACTTTCGCGATTATAAAGATCCGCCTCGTTGAAGGGAAACATCTCCAATCGGCAAAAATCTAGATATGCCTCAAGGTCATCAAAGATCTTAACAATCTCAGGACGGGTTTCAAAATAATTGTTGTCTTTGTAATTTTTAGCCATAATAGCTTTTCCTTAATACTTAATAAATGAACCATTTTCTCCGTCTTCGGAGACCTCAATCCAAACCTCACGGTTGGGATACTTTTGTGAAATGACTTCATACAAATCGCCTGAAATCATTTCGCAACTCTTGTAGTCTAACGCTAGTATACTATCTTTGTATAAATTTAGCAACCATCGTTTGAACTGAATAAACTCAATATCACGATCATCGTGCGTAACACCAATCCAAACTTTGAAGTGAAAGATGTGACGATGTGGATAGCCTAGAAAACTTACATCATATTCATCACCTGTTGCCAAGTTAGGATCTGTAAGTGCGGCTGGATATTTGTGCATACCTTCTTTGTTAAAAGTAACCCAAATCATTTTGTTAGGTCTAATATCTTGTTTAATAATCATTTTTATCCTCTTTAAATCCTACGTCTAGCTCGTTGTAATGGAAACATATCTGTATGTATTCTACGTATAAAGAATACTAATGTCAACCTACTATTATCTCCGTTGCCTGAAAAATTACTGGCTGCATGATACATATGAGAATCAAATGCTAATAATCTATTGAATCTATTTTTAACAGTAATTGATTCGTCAAATTGATTATTGTTTTCTTTTCGATATGCTGAATATTGACTTGTATTTTCTGGATTTTTAAAAGATTCTATAACTTTATCTCGATGAATAAGAGAAACTCCAGCATTTTTTGGTTGGTAAATTACTGTGCCTGCATCAGGCTCAACTGATTCGTTATCTAGATAAACAATTCCAGTTATTAATGCACTATCCACATGTGCCCATCCTTGTTCATAACTCTTAGGAACTTTTTGAAAATTTGCGGTAGCTGCCCATCGTAGTTCAGACTCTGCCGGATAAAATAATTGAAAAAATCGTTGTATTGTATTTCCGAAAAAACTTGGATCAACAGAATGTAATTCAGCAGATCGTGTGCCTGGCCATTTTAGATCAGGATCTGATTTGTATTCTTGCTCCAACGCAAATTTTCGAACTAGTTCTGGATCGTCAAAGAAGTCATCCACTATAGTAGTTGGAATTATATAATTTTTCACGTTGGTGTATCTTGTGTGTATTGATCCCAATAAGTAAATTTATCTTTACTCATCAAGCTCTGTAGGTGATGTGTCCACACACCTGGATTTGTAGCACCCCAAGTGCGATCATCCAGTTTAAGTGTGGCGTTATAATTGAGTTGATTAATGTAAGGTAGCTTGACACTAATCATAGGCACAAAGCGAGGGTATTCATTATAAGCAGACTCCAATACACCTTCAATGTGTTCAACACCAAAGTCTAATGAAACCCAATAGCCTGCTTTTAGACAGCCTATAATAACCTCATCCCACGCTTTATATTCTTCTTGCGAAATACTTTTAGGATTAAAACTTTGACTAGTGCCAAAGTAAATGTGTTTAATACGTTTAGACTCATCCCAGTATGCCTGGGTATCATCAGCCTTACGCAGTATTTCTTCTAGTGGAGGAGTACCTACCACAAACAATGTAAACATACCATAACAAATAGTATGCTCGACTTCGTAACCTGTAAAGTAAACAACATCTTGTCGTTCTTCAGTGTTTAGTCCCATTTGATATAACCTCTGCTGTAACCGTTTGGACGATCCACACCATCCGCAAACGCTTGCTGCCATTCAGTGTTACGATTGTAACACTTTGTCCAGAAACTATCAACCTCAAGATCACCGTTTTCAATCATCCATACTGCATCTTTCATACATTGATGAAAATTTGGATTGCGTGGACTCGGTCGAACAGTTGTACAAGCATTCCAAAGTTGTGCCTGCGATTCTTCTCTGCTGACTGCTTTGCCAACTGCATCAACAATTAAGGCATTGTTATTTAGATTTATGTCTATACCTAAAGAATATTTACCACTCAAGTCAATAACCACATCATAACTTTCAGTAGTACCGAGTAACAATCGATTGCCCCACATATCAATATTACTTGACCCTATAACATCGACATTTTCACAATGTTTAAATTTAGTCAAAGTATGATAGGCTACCCATGCTAGAAATCCACTACCAATGATCAGTATTTTATCTTGTCTAGAACAATCCGCAACATCCACAGCATTGATACCACAAGCAACTGGCTCAATAATATAACGTGGATGAGCTTCAGGTACCCAAACATATTCATTTGCACGTACATTGTATATGTCTGCGTATGCGGGTTCGCCTCGAGTAGCAACAAAGTCTCCAAAGTTGACATCTTTAATATTAGCACCAATTCCAATAACTTGTCCAAGTCCTTCGTGACCTTGCATACCCAGTGGTAACGGACCAAAGTTTCCCTGCATCATATCGATGTCACTGCGACATACGCCGGTCATAACAGCACGAACACAAATTTCATCTTCAGTTAACGGAGGAATATCATATGTTACTTGTTCAAAGTAACCTTGCCCAGTTGTTTGCAAACATCTTGTCATAGTTTTTCAATTACTCCGTGTATCCAGGTGTCTTGCTCGTATTGTTCTATCCAGAATTTAGCATCATCCACTCGATCAACTGCTTCCTTGATCATGGCCTGATATGCTTCTTCAGGACACCATCCCAGTTCAAATCGTTCCACACTGTTATCTTCCATGAAAAATTCAATGGAACTATCATCATCTAACATACTACGCCAGTTAGCGGCACATGACCATTTGTTAGCAAAGTCAATAACACATACATCGTCTACATCGTATGTTCCGTTAGGATTGATAACACCGTAGTCTGTGCTGTCAATATCTTCTAACTGCCAAGCCGCTAGTGTAGTGCTACCTTTAACTTTGTCCGCTCGCCACAGTGGATTCATAGCAATATATAAACTTAACAAGTGTGGCATCAAGTCTCGACTAACGCCACCGAATGATAATTTTTTAGTAGTAAACCAACTTCCAGGACTAGGAATACAATTCTTACGTATCCATTTGATCTTCACTGTCTTGGCCCGTGCAGCCAACTCTTTCAATTCAGTAATATTACTACGCCACATGTTGTTCTTAACCATGATGAAACGAGTATACTTGTATTCTTCTAGTAAACGTTGCCACGTAAAACTATTCGAAACACCAGGTTTTTCAATAAACACAATTTTACTGCACGGTGCAACTTTACTTGCAATATCAAAATGTGTAAAGTTAGGAGTACAAATATGTGCAGTGTCAAAAATCTTATGGATAAGAACTGCTTGATCTACAGATGTATACATTGCAACTTTCTTAGGATCTTGATCCACAGTTATAACTTCGTGGCCAAGTTTTTCTAGAACAGTTTTGTACAACTGTCCTATACCCATACCAACAATTAGGCTACGCTTCATTTTTAGTTTGCTCGTATTGTTTAAACATTCTAGTTACATCTTCCATTTGTTTTTGGAACACTTCAGGAGAACCTCTTGCCGCAATTTGCATGTCGTATTCGCTGGGATAATGACGCAAACACCATCTGGCATCGTCTTTAATTTTTTTTGGAACTCGGGGAGTAGACAAAATCTCAAGTAAAAACTTTTGAGTCTGTACTACTGCTCGATATCTTTCATCAGGTAATGTCATTTTATAACTCTTTTCATGAAAATTTTCACGGGTAATGCTATACACCGGATTCTAAATCATCTAACTTTTGAGTATCAAATTCTTCTTCGTCTACTAATTGTACACTATCTTCTTCCACTTCGTCAAACAAAGCGGAGAACATTCCGCTAGCATTAACTGTTTTCTTACCGGTAGCACCTCGGGTGCCTGGAATAGCTTGCCAGAATTTATCAAAGCCATCAATGATAGCAACCGCAGTTGCCCTATCAGGAGCACTAAAGATAGCATCTACTACATCTTTGAAATAGATACGGTCAAACTTTTCGTCCACTAACATAGCTGGACATAGTCCAGCATCATATTGACGATTTGCTTCTTGTACGCTGTTCAAATGTAACCAAACATTATGGCCCATCATAATTGCATAGGTAAAACTATCCCAACTTGTTTTGCCAACTTTACCAATTTTGTTAACATCATTCGGACCATAGATGCAAATATCTTTAACTTCTACCCCGTCCATTAATGGACTAGTAGTAAACGATTTAAAGTGTTTGTCTTGTACAACTACATCTTGGAACAGGCGTGTATCTTGACTATACTTCTTGTTGTCTAAACTTGGCAACATTCTATACAACCACTTTTGTCTGTCTGTAATTTCTGTTTGAACATAAATCTGTCCATTAGCAGTAGCAAGAAATGGACTAGCACAGTCAAAGCTGATTGTAAAATTGGGATTGTGATATTTACGAATAGCACGTTGCAAGTCTGTCAGTAATAATGCCCATTCGAGTTTACTTGTACCCAAGAAGTGCATCCAGTCTTGTTGACCTTGTTCTAATAGTCCGTCAAACTTTAATGCAACTAGTCTGCGTAGCACTAAGTCTACGTCACACATGTTCTGTCCACCCATAGCCCATCCGTTAAATGGACGTTCATATTTTGTTGGATCGCAGAAGTCTTTCATCTGCTGATACCAATCTTCTGCTTGACCGTGATTTTCGCCTTGTAAAACATTTAAGAATTTACAAGCACCTGTGCGATGCTTAATAAAGTATTCGTTGTTGTACTTGGTAGCACTAACTGATTGTTCATAACTGGCAATACCACTGTTCTTAGCACCAACTGGGCTACGGCCTACCCATGCTGGAATATCAAGCACCATACCATAATCCATTAATGAATCCATCCATGTTAGAACTTGCTCACGTTTCTTTTGTGCCGCATCTAATTTGGCTTGATAAATTTTAACATGATCAATCTTGGTATACTTTGGATTGCCGTTTTTGTCAGTTTTAGGATGACCAGTTGGATGTACTTGCGGAACAAGTTCAATACCCTTGGCAACTGCTTCGGCCATACGTTGTGCTACCTCAGCACCTGTAGGATCATTCCACTCGCCTTCCCATACACCTTTACCAATCTGGAATCCGCCTGAATCACCTAGTACCCAACTTGTTGAGCGATCTCTGTTGCGAAACATATCTTCACTGGGATCAGGTTTTGTCAAATCCAAGTTGGCATGTCCAGCTGAATACAAGCAATGATCAAAGTAAAATGCCGCATTGGGATTCAAGTAATTCATTGCTTCAATACCAAGTGGCCCAAAGCTGGCAGGAATACGTGCAGGGTCAACATAGTTGCTGTAGCGTTGTTTACCTATATACGTGCTATAAAATCCTGATGTTGCTGGCAGGAAATATGCATAGTCTTTTTGATGTGCTGTTAAGTTCTTATTCATTTAAATCCAATGTTGTGCTAGTACCATCAAACTTAGCCACGCCCACATAGTATTAAATCCTACTAGGGTAGGCAGGGCCTTTTTGCGGCTTGCCCAAATAAGTGTTACGCTAGTTAATAGTGTCAGGTAGTATAATTCCCAGATTTGAATGCCAAAGATTAAACCTGGAATAATAATAATGGCTTTTGCTACCCAGCTTATAAACTCTACAGTATTGTAACTAGTCCAATACTCTTTTGTAAACCACATACCATAACAGTCTCGCATATTACGCCAACCACTATGTGTGTAACAAATAACCATTAATGATGCCCATACACCACATGCTACTAAAATTTGATCTAAAGTCATTCTATTTTCCCCCATTTAATTTTAAGCCATACTCTTTCCATGGCATAATGAACAGCAGTTAGAATAATATGTATTACTATCGCATCGCTTATACCAGTCCAGATAGCAGTTATTAACAATGCAATTATTCTGTAACTTACTGTTCTAAGTAACGTGCGTTTATGCAGTTCAGTCATTACTTGCTTTGTGCTGGCAATATATAATCGTATACAGCAATTCCACTATCGACTGTAATATTCAATGCACCTGCATCTGCAATACGCATTGTGATATCACCGTTCAGATTCAAAATACTTTGGACTTGATTAACAGGCCACGACCATGTTTGACGTAATTTACCATCTATACCTGCTTGAAAAACAAACGAGCCCGCATGTGTACTTGCATCACCAAAGCTAAACACTAAATCATTGCCTTCTGTTTTAACTTGGAAAGTTTGTTCTTCTGAGTGTGCATTTGCTTGGAACTTAAGACGTTGAATACTAGCCATACTTGGTTGGAATTCAATATCCCACTTGGCACCTTTGAATTTAACACTTTTCAATTTTTCATTGATGATGTCTTGATTCATAAAACGATAATCGTTTTGAAAATCTCCAAGTCCGTTCTGGAAATGCAATCCTGTGGGAATTGTTTCTCCATTGCGTTCTTGTTTAACAACTGAAATAGTTGCATTTTCCTTGTACTCGGGGCACTTTAAATGGATGTCCAGTTTGTTTAAGTTAGGCATACCAAACACACCTTCAAAGTCATCAACTGGACTGTGTGTTTTTGCGTTGACAATAACTGAACGATCTTCTGCCATTGATTCAATGCTTGTTTCTTTAGTAGTTGATGATACTTTGACCAAAGGCAAAAAGCCCAAGCTGTGTGTATGTGCTACTAGATCTTGTAAAAAGTGTTTCATGTGATTCTCCATATGTTATGATTATACTTAGGTTTTTTGACAATGTCAAGGATTTTTCCTAACCTTCTTATTATATTCCACCGATTCATTTAGTATACTAAATGGTGCATCGATGTTATTGGCATAGTGTACAAATGCCTCTGTGTCTTTGGGAAGACATGCTCCACCAAAACCACGTTCACCATCTAATCCCGGCACTAAGGTATGACTATTACCAATGCGACTATCGTGTGTGATCATTTGTCTGACCATTTTATAATCAGCACCGTTTTGTTCGCAAATGTCATACAACTGATTAAAAAACGCAACCTTTGTTGCCAAGAATGCGTTAATGCCATATTTGACTGTTGCTGCCTCCACAGTAGTGCAGTGAAAGAACAGTTTACAATTTGGCAATACGCTTGTAAACAGTTCCTGCCAAAACCCTTCAGGATCTTCCCCACCCAGCACACACGATCTTTGATCAACAAAATCTTGATCAGCAGTACGTGCTCTTAGAAACTCTGGATTATACACAATTGAGTGATTGCTGTACAATTCCTCCATTGCTACTAATGTGCCCGGTGTAATAGTACTCTTAATCAGCACGGGCATAAAGATAGGAACCGTATCCATTACGTTTGCAACATTTCCTATATCGCATACTCCATCCAATGTTGGAGTGTCAACACAAATAATCAAACCGTCTGCGTCGTGATTATCTGCAATTGTATCAGTTGTGTATTTTGGATCTACAATAACAACTTCGTGTTTGGTACGCAGTGTCTTTGCCACTGCTTTACCCACAAATCCATATCCTGCAATTATAATTTTCATATTAAAACTCGAATAAACTGTTAAACGTATTCTTTTCTTCTGTGCTACGTACATCCCATTTCAACACACCAATCAAGTTATCCAACTTGTTGTCAATAATAGTCTGTTCCATTTCAGCGTGGTCAAATGCAAGATCTTTGAACCACTGAGGAAGACGTAGTTCATCTACAGGATATGCAACACTAGTAAAGCCCATGGGATTTTGTTTTAACTTGCAAACAATAACCTTTGCACCGTCGGTAATGCCCATGCTGTATTTGTCTTGGTACATACGTTTCAGTGTATTCCAATTGATACTTGCACGTACATGTCCAGGCATATTAGTTTTTCCGTCTTTCTTTTCTTTGGCTTCGTATTCAGTAATATTATTGGCACGTTTTGGACTGCCTTTTTCCCAACCAGGCCTACTTTTAAACCGTAGTCTAAACTCACTGATATGATCCAGTACTTCTTGTTCAGGCTTGCCCATCAATACCATTTCAAGAACATCGCTAAGAAAGTTTTGAATAAATTCTGGCGTGTCACTACGTTTAAGATCCAATCCCATGGCCTTGATCTTACCAGGCTTACCTTCTATGTCACTACGCTTGCCTTCTTTGTCATAATACAACACAGCATACCGCTTCTTAGTAATAAACAAACTTTTACTGCCTACAATCTCACGACCTGCTTTGATAACTTCTCCACGTGATTTGGGCACATGGAATGTGTCCAACATAAACTGTGGAAACGTATTGTTTACTTCGTCAGCAATTTGGTCATACAACTGTACCACACTTTCCTTGGTCCAAGGAATCTTACCTGCTACGATTTCTTTTTCAAGAGTTTTGTAAGCCGAGAAATAACATGAGTCGGTATCACCATAGATGATTGCTTTGCCACGATAGTCATAATCTCCTGTGACAATTTCATTGACCTTGCCAGCCATGTGTTTAACAATCTGTCTGCCACTCAGTGTAGTGCTTTGTCCAATACGCTTGTCAAAAAACCTACAACCGCTGTTGAGAATAGCACCATACAAACTGTTAAGGTTAATCTTCTTGACCAACTGTCGCTTGTCCCAGTATTCTTCTTCAACTTTGTTGCCACTTTTGATACATTCCTTTAGTTTGGCCTGCATCTCTTTACGTTCAGCATACCAACGTTTGAGCAAGCCAGGGATAATACCTTCTTTTTCGTAGGTAAAAATAGTACCGTTAGCACTGAGAATCCAGGGCTGATTACTTTCAAATATCAGTCTATATACTTCGGCAGCACTGACAACATCAGTGTCTCCGTTTTCCCAGTCGATGGTGATGTCTGTACCAATCTCTTGATTCATTACACATTCATATTCTAAACTACTAAACACACCTTCCCATGATGCCGCAAACGATTTGCCCTTGGCCATTTGCAGTTCAATAAATTCTTCTGTTTTGGTCTGTCGCAACTGTCCTACAATAGTTTCCGGACCCATGTTCAATGCACGAATAGCACTGGGATAAAGACTGTTAATGTCTAGCGAACCAATCCAGTCATGAATGCCCTCTTTAGGATAAGCAACATAAGCACCAGCCGCTTGACTGTCTTCACGTTCATCCATTTTAGTACGATTGGGTACTTGGAATCCACGTCTGTGACATTCGTTGATAATGGCCTGTTCAGTCACTGCTACTGCACCCATTGTGGTCTGTAGCAACACAGTACATTCGTGTGCCAATGTGTTGGCAAGATCCATAAACTTTAATTTCTTGTCCAGTCGATCCAACAGCATAGTATCTTGTCTGTTGTATTCAATGAATGTTTTAAAATCATTGTTGTACAACTGATCCAATGTGCCTTCATATTGGGTTTTACGTTCGCCCAGTTCATATTCAGCAATAGCATCCAGTCGATAACTGTGACGTTCTTCATATGTGTATTTGCGATACAGTTCAAGACTGTCCAAGTGTACCCGCCCAATAAAGTCATATGTAATGGCCTTCTTGCCAAACTTTTCATATTCACGACGTTTGGGATACTGGCCAAACAAACAAAAACGTCTTGTATCGTCTTTGCTCAGTACTTTGGTTACACGATTCACAGTGTATGGAATATCATAGCCTTCCGAATTCCAACCACTCAGCATATCAGCATCTTGAATAACATCTAAAAATGCATCCAACATTTCTGCTTCTGTTTTAAACAGCATAGTGTTGGGGAAATCTTTAACAGCTTCATGTGCTTCTTCCCAAGTCAGTGTCTTTGGAGGTACTGCAAAACACACCAGTGTTTCCAACCATTGTAGGTGAACTGCAATACTAGTAATTGGCATAAAAGCATCTTCAGGAGTGCTATAGCCACGTTCTGGATCAAAGTCCACCTCAATGTCAAAAAATGCCACATTGAGTTTTGGAGGTTCTGCGTTTAGATAGTTTTCACTTAGACAAACAAACACTGGATTGATATCAGCTTCAAATAATTGTTTACCTGAATTGATTGCTTGTTCCTTGCGGAAGTCTTTTGTATTTTTACAAACAATGCGACTAAGTGCATCGCCGTAAATACTTTGAAATTTGCCACGAGGGTCTTTGTAATACAGCGTGTGTTTGACAGGAATGTCACGATACTCACGCTCGTTTTTCTTATTTCGTTCAACCACTTTGATAACGTCGTTATCGCGGTCAAACCATGCGTCTACATAGCTCATTAGTTCTCCATATGTCATTTTCGGCTGACAAATACCTTACGTGCGGTTTATGGCCCGCTGACCCTTACTGCTGATATTTATTAGATACGCTTTGTGATATCTAAAATTGCTTCAATTTCTTCCCAATCTTGATTGTAAGTACTCCAATCGCCCTTGTGTGCAATCTTGATTGCTTTGTTGATAACACTGGCTTTGACTTGTAATTCTTCTGCTACTGCCTGCACTGTTTCCTTTAGTCCCACTTGTAAGTCGTCAATTTCGCGAAGGACTGTGGATCCTTCTGTAATCAAACGCTCTAGCTTTGCCTTTTCTTCTGCACCGTATGAACGACCACCCATTGTAACTCTCCTAATGTATATGCCTATTATATACTACTTATCGTGTGTATGCAAGCTGTTAGATATTTTAGAGGTGAAAATGGCAGAATAAATCTGCCACTTTGATTACTTGTTAAGGCCTGCTAGCGTTAATATTCTATCAAAATCTTCGTTTACGCCTTTTTGTTTTTTTAATCTTGCTATTTCCTGTGCTTGCCTTTCCCTATCGTATAATAGATTATCGACTCCTTGCCTATCAAATTGATCTGTTCCAGCGTTACCACTGTATGTAGTTGTTCTTGAATTCCCAACTCCTGTACTGTAGTTACCAGCCGGCATTATATCTCCGTCATTGAATACATAGTTCTTCCATTTTGGATCTGTTCCAGGCCCGCCTCTCCATACTCGTGTACCAAATCCAGCATCTCTCCATCCGCCCGGCGGGGTAGTGCCGTTTTTATCAGGCAATGCTTTTAATCTTTTAAGTTCAGCTTCTTGTTCCCGGCGTTGCTTTCTTATTTTGTCTCCATCAACATCTGAGTCGCCCGCTGGTACAGGTTTAGTAGATGTGCCCGGATTAACTCCTGCCGCTGTCCCTGCTGCCGGGCCTGTACCTGGGGCTCCTTGTTGCCCTGTTCCGGCACCTGGTTGATTTCCGAGCGGATTATCAAACGATTTGCCTGGCCCTGTCTTTTTCTTATCCGTACTCTGACCTGCACCAGTTCCATCTACACCGGGCTTACTAGTATTATCTATATCTGTCTTGCCGCCTCCTCCAGGTTTGGTACCAGTGTCTTGAACTTTAGCACCACTACCTGGCCCACCGGGTTCGCCACCCGGTTGTCCGTTTAATTTAGCTCTAGCAATTTTTGCTCTTTCTCTGGCTGCTGGATCGGGTGATTTGTCTAATTCATCTAGCTTTTTTTCAATGTCAGATTTTAGTTGTTCTTTAGAAGGAGGTGCAGGTGTTAGAGCAGGCTCAGTAGGTGTATTACTCGGTGTCAATGCACCGCCGATAGCTTGGCCTATTTCTTTGGCACCGCTTTTTATCTTATCCCATAATCCAGGTCCTTCTGGCTCGTTTGATTTAGGAGGTTCAGTTGTAGTAGATGCCGCCGGAGGTTTAACTTCTGGTGCTGGTTTAACTTCTGGTGCTGGTTTAACTTCTGGTTTAACTTCTGGTGCTGGTTTAACTTCTGGTGCTGGTTTAACTTCTGGTTTAACTCGTTCTTCGCCGTCTCTTTTAAAGTCGCCAATTATTTTATTCTTTTCTTCGGCATCTCGTTTAGCCTGATCGACTTTTTCTTGTGATATGCGAGCTTCTCGTTGTGCATCAAGTGCCTCTTGCCTATCCTTTGCGTCCTTAGTTTCACGAGCTTTTTTTTCTGCTTCAGCTGCCGCTTTTTTAGCATCTGCTGCTTCTTTTTCTTTTTGTGCAACAATATCGTTTATAACTGAATCGGATGGAGCTGGCTTGTCCGGTACTGGTTTTACTTCTGGTTTTACTTCCGGTTTGACTGTTTCAGGTGGCTTGACTGTAGGCTTGACTTTAGCAGGTGGCTTCTCGGCAGGTGGTTTATTAGTAATAGGGCCAGGCGTAGAATTAGCACTATCTAGATTTACTGCATTAGCAACTTTTTTATCTTTGTATTTAGGTTGTTGTGATATTTCTTTTCTAACATCGGCTTCAGATACACCAGCCGGCACATCTTTCATTATAACAAACGAGCCGTCTGTAAACGTTACATTCCATTGACTCATCTTTGACCCCAAGTTGTTGTGGGTACTGTATCAGACTTGCCTGTTGCTATATCGGGCTCGACGCCGCCACCGCTGGGTGGCCACAAAAACACACTAAAGTTTTTTTGATTGGCTAGATTTTGTTTTCTTTGTTCCGGCGATTGTTTTGCAATTTCTTCAATCTTTTTAATTACTGCTGGATCAGTAGCAGTAGCACCCTTTTCTGCTTTCCATACACCGTCTTTGCCTTTAGTAATAGATTGTCCTGCAAGATTTCCTGCATTGATAATTAACCAATTCATTTCATCGCCGGGTATTACAGTGCCAATTGGAGCACTACCGTCCTCACTTGTTTTGCTGCCTGCATTGGCTGTTGAATCTTTTTCTTTTGTTTTATCCGGACTGGCCCAGAAATATAATAATAAAAGCAAAGCCGCAATTGTAATAATTTTACCCTTGTTGCTCTTTGCCTTCCCCGTGGCCGCATTCCAAAAGCCTGTATTTGCAGTTGGATTCTGTGCCAGTTTCTTTAATTCTTCTGGCTTGTGTTCTTGAAAGTACTGATACAATGATCCCATGTTTACAATTTCAGGAACATCAGTAGATATTGGTACATCTGCTATTGCTTTTACAACTGGATCAGTTATAGCTGGCTTTGGCTTTGCAGGTACTTGTAGTGGCTTACCATCAGGCCCTAACAATGTGGGATGTGGTTCGGTTGCTTCAGGAGGGATACTTGGTTCTTTTCTTGGAGGATCAAATCTGTCCTTTATATCTTTCACTTGTTCTGGAGTATACTTTACCTCATTCTCAATTGCCCGAGTAGTATCTTTTAAATGATACTTGCCATCTTTTTCCAGTTGCAAAATAAGTTCTTCACCTGATTTCTTTTTAATTACTACTTTTTCACCAAGCTCTTTGACCAATGCTTCTTCAGCAGCTTTGCCGGTTAGTTTCTTCCAACCAGCCTTGGCAGCATCAGCAGCCAAATCTATTGCCGCCTGCCCGATGCCTTCATTAACATTGCCTTGTTCAATGTCGTGCAATCGTTGTCGAAGTTGCGACATCGATTCAGTAAGTGTTGGTTTATTAATCATTTAATTACTTGCACCTGTAACATTGCCCATAGCATCAACTGAAGGCATTTTTGAATTGTTTGGTTTCCCAAGATCTGCAGGATCAAAATTATTACCGCCTTCTGCCCACTTCATTAATGCATTTATTCCCATTGTCCATCCAGCACTTGTTGCTAGAGCATATTTTCCAAGATTGTTTTTAATAGAAGTTGCTAGACGTTCTTTGTATGTTTTAGCAATAACTGATACTGCTTCTTTTGATGCAGGTCGTGCTCCGAGAAAAACTTTTTCAAGTATCTTGGCTAATTTAACTAATCTTGGTATAACTACTGGGCCAGCCAGTGGTCCAATAAATGCAGACACCACAGACAATCCTACATCAAATACTAAATCTGCACCGTCGTATATTACCTCGCCGTTTGGAAGAGTCACAATTGGTATTGCATAAAATTCATCTAAGGTGGTCGGAACATTTACTCCCATTACAGAAGTTGCTTCAGCCGCATATCCAAAACTTTCAACTAATGACTCGTACATGCCTTCGGCAAATGCCTGGTCACCTTCCAAGTCATCAGTTTCTCCGTCTGCACTGGCCACTGTTGTTGAGTCACTATCTGCACTGGAAACAGTTTTTCCAAGATACTGTTTTATCAAGTCATCTACTTCGTCTGCTTTTTGCATGTCTGTTCGTGGTACAGAACTCTTGGGAGTAACTGCGGCATCATTTGATTGTCTTACACCTGCAGATTGTTGTTTGACAGCATCAAATTCATTCTGCGATTTGCCACCAGTTAGCCAATTGGTTAATCCAGCTGGACCTTTTGCGTTGTCAGGAATTAGTCCCAGTGAAGCAAGTGGTTTCCAATCTTCAGGTGTTGGAGGTGCAGTGCGGGGAGATTGCCCTTCTTTGGAACTCCATTCATTATCGCCGTAGGCAATAATAAAGTCACCTTCGCTGTTAAATAACCCTTCTAACTTGTTTTGCTGTGCTAATTTTGCAATGGCAATATTACCAGCAGTCTTTGGATCCCATGATGTAAATCCTGTCCATCCGCCTTTAGCTTTTTCCACTGACGCTTTTTCTTTGGCTGCTTGTTCGGCAGCTTGTACAGTTGCCAAGGTTAAGCTAGAGTCTTCAATTAAATCTAAGCGTGTGACTAAATCTCTAAAGTTCATTTTAAATTCCGATTACTTCTTATTTAATTGCTCTATTGCTTCGTCAATTTTATTTCTTAATGCTAGTAGTTGTTCCAAGCCTTCCGCCACACCTTGTTTCTGTGGTTGTTTGAATACACTGTATATTTTTTGTGTATCAATACCTTTTATACCATTTGCTTGTAATACATTTGCTACAAATGTTCCGCAATTTTCTGCACCTACTGAGTTGGTTGTAGGAACTGATACTGGTTTTGATAATGATACAATTTTGATATTTTGTTTGGGAAATTCAGGATCATCAGTAACATCATTAGTAACATATACATCGTTACCTTTGTGTCCACTCATTTGAATTTGCCGTCCATCCTGAGTTATAAATCCAACATGGTCATAACTCCAGCCTTTGGGTGTTTTATCGCTACGAGCAAAGAATATTTTTTGTGCTGTTATATTATTGTTCTCCGAGCCTTCCGCTATACCTTGTTCTTTATGTTTTTTAGCATCGTTGTCAAATTGCTTAATAGTAGCTTTGTTAATACCTTTGAATCGTTTGTTTCCACGTTCAAAGTTGCCTTCTGCATCTGCCTTCTTAGCATCAGCACCAGCGGCTTTTTTATACTTGCCCAACAACTCAGTTGAAAGTTCGTCAATAGGCTGAAGACCAACTCCTGCCATAGACTCTTTCATCAACACACGTTCAGCAATAACGCTGGCATACTGATTTATCTTTGCACGTTTTTCTTCTTTGCGTTGTGTAATGGCAGTTTCAGCTTCTGTAAAATACTTGTCAATTAATCTATCTTTACGTATTGGTTTTGTGTTTTTTTCTGTTTGATAATGTTGCATTGCCATTTGTACAGGCAACGTGACTTTGTGTGGATTAGCACCTTCTTGGATAATGGACACAAATTTCTTCATGCTATCAACACCTTCTACAGGCTTTGTAGAAATGCCATCCATTGCCTGTAGAAGCTTTTTCATGTCCATGTTATTACCCTTTGAATTTTTTACTTAAATATTTAATACGATCCAATTCTGCATTTTCATTTTGATTGAAACGGCCAGATGCTCCACCAAAATTTCCAAGTCCTTGTTCTTCACGGCTACTTTCTAAATTGTCTGCGTCTCTTTTATAAGCAGGCTCCCAATCTCCCCAAGCCTTTTTTACTTTATCAATAATACTAGGCTGTTGAACAGGAGTGGCTTGTGCAACAGGCGGCAAACATTCTGGTGGCAGGCGTTTTGCTAAACTTGGATTTTTTTTAAGCCAGCTTTCAGAGTCTAATACTTGTATCGGAGTTGATATACCACCTGCGTTTTTAGTATAGTCCGTATGAAATGCTGTCATGCCATTAGTTTCTAAATTTTTAATACGCCATTTAGTTAAATTTTGCTTCCAAGGTTCAGTTTCTGTAGTCAAAAGAGATTGTAATGCGTTCATTTGATAATCGTAAGGTTTACCGCTTTTATTTCCGCTATGACTGGCTCCGCCAGTCATTGGCGGAGGAGTTTCTTCCAAAATAAATAACGGATCTACGTCAATGATTTGCATACTATTACCCGTTTAAGCGAGTTAGGAACTCTTTCATACGTGTTAAGTCAGTTGACTCTTTAACAGTTTCTTTCTTACCAGCACGTAATGCAGCCAAATCTGATTTTTCAATCTTACCGTCATGATCTGCATCAATCTTTTCTTGATTGCCGGGTAAGCCTTTTACTTCAGCTTTCTTTTTAGCTTCGGCAATTTTGACATCTTCCTTCATGTTTTTCCACATAGCGGCAGCGGCAATCTTCTCACCTTTCTCACCACCACCAGCAGCCTTAGCTGTCTTGGCAAAACTCTTACCTGGCTTACCAATGTCTTTGCCTGCTTTAGCATCTTTAACAACTGCTGATTTCTTGGCAGCACTCAATCCAGCACTTGGTTTAGCTTCGGAAACTTTCTTTGCTCTACCTGTAGGAGTAGTAGTCGTTGCATATTGATGTATTTGATCAATCTTTTTATGATTGCCTTTTTCAAGAGCGTCCTCTGCTCCTTGTTTTAAGTTTGCACCAGGGCTTTTGCTTTTGCCAATCTGAGCTACTTTTATAGCAGAGTCTTGACTTTTTTGACCACGAGGTGCGGCTTCTTTAACAGCCTTGCCACCTTTTTCATCTTTACCAAGACGTCCGGCAATAACATCACCGCGTGTTACTTTGTCATATGGTTTAGCGTTGTTGGCTAAATTGCCATCGCCTTTCTTTTTAGCTTCGTAAACACCTAGACCATAAGTCTCGTCAACTTCTTTTTCTTTCTTTGGTTTAGCAGGAGCACCATCGCGATTGTCAAATTTCTCGCTGTCTTTCATGCCCCATGTTTTAGCACTCTTGGGACTTTGCTTTAGTGCAGGAGCCTTTGCTTTCTTTTCTGCGGCAGTTTCACCTTTGGCGTGACTCTTAACACCTTTACCTGACTTGGCATTTGAAGCAATATCATCGCCACCGTCTGAGTACGTATCTGCTGGACGCTCATGTTTAATACCTGTATCAGTTTTTGTTACAGTATTGCCTCTTGATGTTTTAGTAGTATCGCCAGTCTTTTTCAATGCATCAAAATCTTCTTCCATTTCGTCTTCGTCTGGGATACCGTTCTTGTTAGCATCAATGCGTTTGCCGGCAGCATGGAATGCAGTAGCTTGACGCTTGTATTTTTCAACTTTACTTTTAACATGATCTGGAACAGCTTTAGGCTCTTCATAAACCATACCAGTACCGCCACATTCTGCACATGCAGTATGCCCACCGCTCAAAATGCCTTCGGACATTGCTTTGTCTTTTACTTTTTCAGCTTGGGCTTTCTTGAGTTCTTTGACTTTGGATTTAGCTTCCATTAAACGAGTTTTTAGAACACGTTTTTGTCCTTCGCTTAATACATCGCTGTCATCTAATTGTTTACCATACTCACTAAACTTCATTTCGTATTCCAAATAATGGTATACTGAAGCAATATAGTCAGCGGCTTTGGTAATTTTAGCCTGTACCCAACCTTCTAACTGATCTTCGTCTTGAATTTGTTGGAATAATTTGTGGCTATAATTGGCTAATTTGTACAAATCAGCTTTGGCCATTGCACCTTCGCGGTCTACTTCTCCGCTTGGTAGTGTAGCAGCCTGTGCTGACATGTCTGGATTCATTTGGTCTAATTCTGGTGGCATGGTATGTAACTCCGTTATCTTTATATATTTAGCGTCTTTTAATTACTGCTGACTCTTTAGCTTGACCAAAAATGTTTGCTTTGATATCAAGCCCGTTTTTAGCAGTTCCAGCCGATGTTTTAGGCTGTATTACTTTGGGTTGCGGTGGTGCTTTTGTACCACTGTGCCCAGGTGTTCCTGTATAACTTTTCTTGCCCTTTGCTTTTCCTAATGTAACAGCCGCCGGATTTTCAAGTGTACCACCCATAGCAGAAGATGTAGCACCTGCTGTAGCTGTTTCTGATATACCCTGCTCGCCATGTTTTCTAGCCCTAACAATTCGTGCATGTAGACGATTCAATCCATCTTCCATACCACGTGCTTTACGCTCGCTAGCAGTAAGATTTTGTTCACGATCTGCATATTGCCAGCTACTTCCGCCTAATGCCTTATATTCTCTTTTCATTTTTTCATATTCGGCTTCTAACTGATGTAGATTAGCATGATCCTGACCTGTAGCATCTTGAGAACGTTGATGTACAGCTCGACGTTCTGTATCACGTTTTTCTTGATCTTGACGACGTAACTCATCGTGTTCTGGATCACCGTGTACCCGTAGATTTTTAAATTTAGGATTGTTCTTTTGTAAATCCTTAAAAAACGAAACCATATCGTTTTCGTTGATTAAATCTGACATTTTCATCGTTTATCTCCAAACCAATGTTTAAACCAAGCATCAGTTCCTGGTTTGATATTTTGTTCGCGGGCAATACGCCCATTATCACTTCCTTGTACTTGAGGCAGCTGTAAATTGTTATAATTTGCAAGTGCCTGACCGCTACCTAATCCGCCCATTGCTGCCGCAGGCATCAGTGCATGAATAGGATCGTCTGGTGCGAGATAACAATCATCATCGGATGATGGATTTATATCTTGGGCAGTAATTCTATATTGTTTCATTTTAAACTTGAACGTAAAAACCAGCTGTGCTTTTTATGTGCATCTTGACGATCTGCAAAGAAATTACTTAATCCGTGATCACCGGCATTTTCGGCCATAGTAAAAACAATTTTAAACATGTTAGCCATTTTTTCACTATCAGCAAGTAACTCTCTTAGCATACCTTGAAAATCAGGAACTTGATTTTCATCTTCAACTCTACTGAGCATACTGAACTTTTGCAAACTTGCAGGTGTGTATATTTGTAAGGCACGTAGTTCTTCTGCAAACTTATCAACTACTCCGTATACTTCGTCGTATATTGTTTCAAATAATAAATGATTTTGATAAAACAACGGACCTTCTACATTCCAGTGAAAGTTCTGTGCTTTTAGTGCAAATGCATATTCACTGGCAAATGCAGTTTGTAATGCTAAATGATATTTTTCGTCCACGTTATACTCCGTACTTGTTCTTTTTAGGTTTTGCAACTGCGCTGGTTTTGTTAGTATCAGCAGTTTCCAAACTACGGTTATTACTCCAAGTTTGTCTTCCACCGCTTCCTACTTGTTTTGCCGCCGCATTGATCATTTCATTTTCTTCATCGGTATAAGGAGCCAATAATGGATCGCCACCAATCCAGTTATCAGCCGCTTGTTTAGTAGGATAATCCGGAGCACCAGCTAGAGCTATAGCCATACGATATCCCATATATGCACTGCCTGTACTTTGATTTTGATCAGGGAATGTAGTTGCATTTTTTATAGCGGATTTATGATGTCCATGTATCTTTTGTGTTCCGCCACTTTCTTTTACAAATTGATGTGCTCTCATTTCTCTTACCGCCCTATTAACTTCTTTTATTTTTTTAGCAGCCTTTTCTGGATACTGTGATAAGTAATATGATACTAAATCAAAGTAAGGATGTCCAGCAACTGGAGTCTCTGCAGAAACACCAGCCGCAACTGAAAATGCTTTTCTATCGCCAGCTTGTACTGCGGCTCGTAATGCAGATGCACTACTTAACCGTGGAGTTTCTTGTTGTTTAATCTCGTCAAACTTATAAAATCCGTGTGCGGCTTGTACACCGTTATATTGCTGAATAGTTTTAGTAACCCACGCCTCGTCAGTAAAACATACTAAAGTTTTAGCATCGGGATGCGATTTAAAACAATGACTAGCAAGCGTTAACCAACTTTGCTCCGCCATTAAATGACCTTCAACAGCAGGCCATATGGTTTTCATTGCTTCAACTTTAATATCATACGGCAATGGATCCTTCGGACCTTGGGTACTTTGATTTGTCCCCACATACCAATATGGTAATTTGCTGGCCATTTGCCAAGCGGCTTTATGACCTTTATGCGGAGGGTTAAAACGACCAAATATAATACCAATTGCTGAGCCGGGCGTTTTTTCTTTATCTTTTGCAATAGCTTTTGCTTGCGATATGACTTTAGTCTCCGGTTTAGCTATTGCACCAACTTCTTTCTCAGCGGCCTTTGAACCAGACTTCCCGCCCATCTTAATAAGATCTTCAATTCCATGCATTACAGCATTGCCGGCACCACCTTCAAATATTTCTCTTAATTTCATTATGGCACCCATTGCGGCAATACTTCACCGCTCTTATGTTGTACATCGTGACGCGGAACAAATTTTGTATGCATATCACCACTTGTATCGTACTGTACCCATCCTTCCGAATTAAGCACTTTTATTTCTGGAGGTGCCATTTCAAGTTGAGATAGCAATTGATTTTTAAGACCCATAATTTGTTTGACATATTTAAACACAATAGTTACACCTGCAGGCACCATGTTTACGCGATTTCTAATATTGGCTTTCATGCTATCGCTTTTAACCATACCAGCCGCACCTTGCTCAATCCAGTTCATAAAGTCATCGCCTACATTAGCAAGTTGCCCGCCTTTAGACTTTTCATTCATATAGCGATAGATAATACCTTTAAAATTTGATACTTTATCGATGGGTGCAAGGAATCCTTCGATAGTTGCTTTGTCTTTAGTAAGATCTTGTTCTATCTTATCTATTGCTTTAGTATCTATTTTTGGTTGTTCCATAGCATAGTACGGACTTAATACAATTAACTCTGTAGTAGGAGTCATATATTTTGTAAAATCTGAAACAGGTTTTTGTGCAGTATCAGGAGCTCCAAATGTATCAAAGCTACCATGTGCCGCAACCATAGCTTGTGCTCCATCTGCAATACGCTTACCAAGTGTTGAATCAACACTTATATGATATTGTGTTTTGCTTTTTAAATTTGGATTTAATTCATAAACGCCATTGACTTCTTCGGGCGGCTGTGTAAACAATCCATCGGCATAAAAATAAATTTCTTGGCCTTTTCTTGGAACCTTGGTTGCTGTTTTAAATATTTCGTACAAGTGACTAAATTCAGTTGCAAATTGCTGACGTTCTGCTTGCTTCTCCGGAGGAAGCCCTGCTGTGTCACCGCTTTTATTTAGAATGAAATTATAGATACCACGCACACTGGTAAAATCACTTACATCACTAGTGCCTGTACCACCCCTACTCCAGCCATTATGTCCGCATAGAATAAACTGGCCATCTTTAGTATAACCCCAATAAATTTGAGGAGCACCGTCCCATTTAAATCGTGTATGTTTTGCACTTGCTGATCCTGCCATACGTACATGTTCAAGGGCTTTGATCACGCCAGCAGTCCCGTGCAAAAATGCAAGATCTTCCACGTGGTTAAATGCCCGGCCAACTTTTGCCTTGACAGGCTCATTAGCTTCACGGACAAAAAGCTCTCTTAATAACACGTTTAATCCTTATACTTGCCGTCGGCAATATGTTTGCTGACTTCTTCTTTCATCTTCTTACACACTTTCACACATGTTTCTTCGTCTAATGATTGTGGCAATTCACGAATGGGGTATTGTTTAACATATGCTTCATAGCTTTTTTCCACAGCTGGTTTGAATACTGAAGAGTTAAATGATCGATTTTCCTTGGATCTATCCACACACTTTGCAATGCTTGGAAACACATGACGACGATACACATTATCGTCATGGTTCATGAAATGCACTAAATCTTCGATAAGGTCAAAGTTGATTTCACGCCCGTCTTCAGTGGGACTGACAAAATCTAAATCGTTAAAATGTCTATTTTCTAATAATTCACGTATACGCATTATAAAGCCCAGTTTTTAGCAAAGATGGAAATATACTCCATCGTTGAAGTATTTATCGCAATCGCGTTCAGGCTTTATCTTTGATAATTCGTTCGACTTTGCTGATACAGCCGCCCAAATGCATCTTTGCCATGAGCAAGTTGTTATCACCTGTGATGTAAAAGTAACTGCCGCCCCAACTACGTGATTTTAACAATGACTTTTTACAAGATTTAGTCAGTTTTAACTTGCCGTTAGTGTCAGCCCACGATACAAAAGCAGTACAATCTTGAGAAGTTCTGCCAACAGTTACTCTATAATCAAAGTTGATCTTGGGTAATATGATGGTATTGACAGCTAATGGCGAATCTGCTGGAGGTTCGCTTATGTACTTTACCTTAGATTCGTCTATTTTAGACAATGTATCTACAGCAAACTTGCTATTGGTATATACATTGACCCATGGACTTTCAATACGTAAATCAAAATCTGTTAACAGTGACAATTCGTGTCGAAGTTTTAATGCATAATCCAGGTCTTCTTTGGTTCTGATGATATTTCTATTTTTAAAAATTAAATATTTGTGATCTTCACCGAAGTCTTTTTTAACCTGTTTTAAATTTTCCAACACTGCATCTAAGTCGTTAGTTCTAAACAATGACGCACCAGCACATACCAGTACAATTTTATACTGATATGTGCCATAGAACAGTTTTTTAGTTAGTTTGTACTGCATTGTCTATAATTTCAACTGACAATAACGGAACTTTAAGTGTCTTGGGTTTTGCCACTAATACCAACTTGTCATCTGCAACACTGATATGCAACCAGCCGCCGCCCTTCAAGTCGCCAAACAACATCATACGAGCAAGGTCACGTTTAATTTCCTTGTCAATAACACGTTGCAACGGACGAGCACCCATCTTACTATCAAAGCCCTTGGTAATTAGCCAGTTAGTTGCTTCTGAATTGATCTTAATACGGATACCCTTCTCTTTAACTTGCTCACGCAACTCATCAATAAACTTATCAACAACTTTAATAGTTGTTTCTTTACCAAGTTTGTTGAATGTAATAACAGCATCCAAACGATTACGGAATTCTGGTGTAAAGAACTTCTTCAACTCTGCATCAGTATAGTCCTTTTCCTGACTGCCAAATCCAATTTGATTCTTTTCGTTTGCTTGAGCACCAGCGTTAGTAGTTAGAATCAACACAATATTACGGCAATCTGCTTGCTTCCCGTTTGAACCAGTGATAAATCCATTGTCCATGATTTGTAGCAATACTGTGCTAACGTCTGGATGCGATTTTTCAACTTCGTCAAACAATACCACTGCATTTGGATTCTCTTGAATCTGTGTAATCAATAACCCAGCATTGTCTTCAAAGCCAACATAACCTGGAGGGCTACCAATCAACTTGCTGATACTATGTTTTTCTTGATACTCACTCATATCAAAACGCAACAGTTTAGTACCAAGATGTTTTGCCAGTGATTTAGCAGTTTCAGTCTTACCACAACCAGTTGGGCCCATGAACACAAAACTACCAATTGGCTTATTCTCTACTTTCAATCCTGCTTGTGCAACCACAATGCGATCAACAATTTCTTCAATTGCCATATCTTGTCCATAAACATCGGACATTAGATTGCCGTGCAGTTTAGATAGGCTCACACTTTCAGCCTCCATAACTTGTTCTTCGGGAATTGTAGTCAGTTTAGCAAGTTCGTATTGAATCTCACGTTCAGTAATAACTCTTTCATCCGCAAGTTTAAGATTGAAACGACTGCAAGCAAGATCAATCAAGTCAATTGCCTTATCCGGCAATTTCTTATCTGCAAGATACTTAACACTCAACTTAACAGCGGCCTGCAATGCATCTTCCTTAATTTTAACATTGTGGAATTGCTCGTAGTACTTTTTAATACCTTTGAGAATTTGCAATGCTACTTCTTGTGTCGGTTCGTCAATAGTAATACGTTGGAACCTACGCATCAACGCACGATCTTTTTCAAAGTGCTTGCGGTATTCTTCCCATGTAGTACTGGCAATGACTTTAATATTGCCTTTGCTCAGTGCAGGCTTCATCATGTTAGCAAGATCATTGGCACTGTTGCCAGCAGAGCCAGCACCACTAATCATGTGTGCTTCATCAATAAACAAAACTGTCTTGCCCTTCTTTTCCAGTGCCTTGATAACGTGCTTAAATCGTTCTTCAAAGTCGCCACGGTACTTTGATCCCGCAAGCATGGCACTGATGTCCAAGTTATACACAGTGTAGTCTTTTAAGAAATCTGGAACAGCACCTTTAACAATGTTAAAAGCAAGACCTTCTGCAATAGCAGTCTTACCAACACCTGGATCACCCACAAGAATTACATTGTTCTTGCTACGACGACCTAATGCCAGTGCAATGTTTTCTATTTCGTCAATACGACCGATAACCGGGTCAATTTTATTCTTCTTAACTTCTTCGTTAAGGTTAGTTGTAAATGCTTGCAGTGCTTTATTTGACTGTGGAGCGTCCTGGCCGCCTTCTTCTGGCTCTTCACTTGTGTTATTCAGAAATTCTGCAAACTTATCACGGTCAATACCTGCTTCGGCAATATAAAAATATGCCCAGCTACGTTTTTCTCCCATCATGGCAATGAATACGTCAGTAGGTTCAATACGTTGGCGTCCGTTAAACAGTACTTGTGTAAATGCACGATTAAGAACACGTTCCACACTTTGCGTTTTTTTTGGTTTAACTACTACATCTTTGACAGTAATTTCGTTACACTCTTTATGCAAGTAATTTGTCAATGATTTTCTAAGTTTGTCTGGATCAGATCCAAATCCTTGCAAACAATTAGCAAATGATTCCTCCATAAGCATACACATCAACAGATGTTCTATTGTGAGATATTCGTGATGTAGTTTTTTGGCAGTATCGATTGCTTTTTCAAAAACTGCTTGTAAGTTATCACTTGGTTCTACCATTTAATTTCCTTTGTAATTGCATTTATATTATATTGTACACTATTATTTCTATATGTCAATTTATTCGACATGTATTAGTATTTGTTTATTTCGGAATCTAACTCTTTTAATTTTGCAATTAATACTGGATCAGTAATAGTTGGTGTTTTAATATTTACGACAGATACAAATCGACCTTTATGCCCAGTATTTACATTTGTAAATCCAGTTCCATGGCTGGCAAATTCTGCACCGCTTTCGATACCTGCACGAATATCCAATTCTAAACGTTGTCCAGCCAGTGTCATCACAGTTTTTCTACAACCAATCATTGCCTCAATAGGACTAATGTTAATAGTAGTATATAAATCATCTCCTCTACGACTAAAGTTAGCATCTGGTTGTACAACAATGGTTACATTAAGATTGCCACGGGCCATTTGAGGAACACTATCATCGCCTAAACCTTGATAACGAATAGTTTCACCGTGTGCAATACCGGGCGGCACATTAATAACAACTGTTTGATTCTTACCACTCGGTAATCTGTAGTTGGCTTCAAGCTGTTTGCCAATGTAAGAATCTAGTAATGTAATTTGACATTGTATGTTCAAATCTCGATTACGTCGAATTTGCCTACCAAACATATCAGTAAACGGTCCTCCCCCAAACGGGCCACCACCTCCAAACATATGTTCAAAAGGATCAAACCCGCCGTTGGCGGTATGGAATCTTACTTGCGGCCCACCCATGCGTTGCTGATCGTATTCAGCTTTCTTTTGTGGATCGCTTAAATTTTCATATGCTACACTTATATCTTTAAATGTTGCTTGATCACCGCCTTTGTCGGGATGGTGCTTATTGGCCAAACTTCTGTAGGCTTTTTTAATTTCGTCTGGGTTAGCATTTGGCTGAACCCCTAATGTTTGATAGTAGTCAGTCATAATTGGTCTCGTAAAAACAGGTCAGTTTCATAATAGTAATTATACTATCTTAAATCTGACCTGTCAAGAGTTTGATTACTTTTTCTTGTCCGGAACTGCATCCCCTTCAACTTTCTTGTGTGTTTTGATAGTCTTGCAAGTTTGCTTTGCACTACCGTCGGCTTTTTTAACTACATTGCCTTTGGCATCTTTTACATCTGTGCAAACTTGTTTTTCTTCGCCGCCTGCGAATGCTGTGCAGACCACGCATAATGCTAATAGTGCTAATAATTTTTTCATTTTAATTTTCCTTAAATTGCTGGTTGACCAAAATCCGGTACTATCTTTTTACCGCTTGCTGTTGTTGCTGGAGGTGTGCTTCCAAACCCGCCTCCGCCAAAGCTACCTGGTGCTGGTGAATTAAAACCACCGGTGGAACCGAAGCCTCCTGCTGCCGGAGAGCCAAATGCTGAACCCCCGCCTGAAAATCCTGTTGTTGCTGTGCCTGCACCGCCATTTCCAAATCCTCCTGATGAACCACTACCAAAACCACCAGAAACATTTCCTGCCATATTGTTGTTAGTAGTTTGTACGCTGGCTGTTGGGTTTGCCGCAGTACCTGCTAGTTTTTCTTGTGTACGACCAAATGCACTAATACCTAGGACAGCTCCCATTGCAATGTGGAACAAGCCTGCACCTTGCAGTGTTAGTGGATTCCATTGTGTAATAGGCATATGCATCATTGCCTGTAATAGTGACCACAATACTGGAAATACTAACATGTCTGCAAGACATATAATCATGTACATCCAGCCCATTGCCGGACGCCATAGTTTTTGCATCCATTCAGCACCACCTTCTTTCTTTTCGCTTGTATCTTCATCTGCCATCTCTAGCTCCTTTATAGCACACTATTATTTATGGCTTTTTATCAACTAAACTTGCTTGGTAAATTGCAACTTCTTCGGCTGCTCTTACCTCTAACAGCAGTTCAGTGGCCACAGTTTGTGCTTTTTGTGCGGCATCAATTGCCGCTTTATGTGCTCTATCAGTTGCTTCAGCGGCCCGTATTTTTGCATCTGCGAGAGCTTTCTCTGCACGATCCACATCTGCTACTGCTGAATCTGCATAACTTTTAGCATCCAAAAACAACTTTTTAAGTTTTTTTGCGGCGGCCTCTTCTACTCGTCTAATAAAACTCATAATTATTTTCCATTGTATATTTTTTGTTGACCATTATACCAAATAATCCAGTCGTCTACCTTAGCTTTACAATCGTAGTATAGAGCGTAGTTATCGCTCACGACATCTATAATGTCACTTAATTTGTCAACTTTAGGATCTACTTGTTTCAAATCAGGGCATGCTTCTAATAATTCTTTAGGAACAGTTGGCCATACTTGTTTAATGGGTACAGGATCGCTTAGGCAACCGGCCAGTAATAATATAGGAATTAATAAAACTAAACGTTTCATTTAGCTTTCTCCGGATTAGTAGCGGCTTTATTGAGTAGTTCAGGAACTTTAGGATCAATTTCGCACTTGCTATTGATTACTTTTTCCACTTCTTTGATTTCAGTTTTGACTGTGTTGTAGTATTCAACACGAACTTTTTGTTTCTTTTTACGTTCGTCATCTAACTTTTTACTAAACTCTTCAGACTCTTTAGCTTTACGATCTGCTACTTCTTGTGCTACACGTACTTTTTCTTCCCACATGGCTTGAACACCTGCACCTCCATACATGAATACACATGCAAGAGTAAGTACTCCTGCTACAGGTTTAATAAATTTAGCGTAAATTCCTACGCCTGGAAAATGTGATAATACACCGCTTAATAAAAATGCAGTAAGTGATGCACCTGCCCCAACTAACCAAAACCAAGATGGAATACTACTTAATACAAAGTCGATCATCCAGCTAAACATAATTTATCCTTGTAGTACATGGATAGCATGTTCGTAATGTTTAATACGATCCT
>Ga0304729_1000025_pt1 | contig 101595 bp, 97 predicted proteins | sample C_131016_MF_Meta_FD_190475 | JGI IMG/M metagenome (GOLD analysis project Ga0304729, IMG submission 190475) | Freshwater microbial communities from Lake Croche, Canada to study carbon cycling - C_131016_MF_MetaG (v2) (version 2) | ecosystem: Environmental > Aquatic > Freshwater > Lake | place... | reverse complement strand
AGCTGACAATTCTGTACGAACTGAACCCATAGCTTCTTGCATCTTGCTCAAAATATGCAAACGACCTTCTTTAGCTTGAGCCAAAGCAACTTGCATAATTTCTTTAGTAATACCTTGAACTTTAATGTCCATTTGCAAAGCAGTAATACCGTTAGCAGTACCAGCTACTTTGAAGTCCATATCGCCTAAGTGGTCTTCATCACCCAAAATATCGGTCAATACAGCAAAACGATTACCGTCAAGGATCAAGCCCATTGCAACACCAGCAACGTGCGCCTTCACTGGAACGCCAGCATCCATCATTGCTAAACAGCCGCCACAAACGGAAGCCATGGATGAGGAACCGTTGGATTCAGTGATTTCTGAAACAACACGAATGCTGTACGCAAAATCTTCTGCGCTTGGCAATACTGGAATCAATGCACGCTTAGCTAAACGACCGTGACCAATTTCACGACGCTTTGGGCTACCTACACGGCCAGTTTCGCCAGTAGCGAACGGAGGCATGTTGTAGTGGAACATAAAGCGATCACGGTGCTCACCTTCGAGCGCATCAATGATCTGCTCGTCACGTGCAGTACCTAAAGTAGCCACTACGAGAGCCTGTGTTTCGCCACGGGTAAACAATGCTGAACCGTGTGTACGTGGCAATACGCCATTACGAATTTCAATCGGACGCACAGTACGGGTATCGCGACCATCAATACGTGGCTCGCCATTCAAAATCTGGCTACGGACAATCTTGGCTTCGATTTCAAACAAGATGTCGTTAACTGCTACTGCATCAACATCACCATCTTCTTGCAACTTAGCTACTACTGTTTTTGTAATTTCTTTGAGCTTGTCTGAACGAGCACCTTTTTGACGAATCTGATAAGCCTCGCGCAATGGGCCTTCAGCGATTGCTGTGACCTTAGCAATAAATGGCTCATCTTTAGGAGCGGCAGTCCAATCCCAATCTGGCTTGCCAGCTTCAGCAACCAATTCATTAATGGCCTTGATAGCAGTTTGCATTTGGTCATGACCATAAACAACTGCGCCCAACATAATTTCTTCTGATAATTGATTGGCTTCTGACTCAACCATCAATACTGCAGCCTGTGTACCAGCAACGATCAAATCAAGTGCGCTAGTAGCTTGCTCTGTACGAGTTGGGTTCAAGAGGTATTGGCCATCTGCGTAACCAACGCGTGCGGCGCCGACTGGGCCAGCGAATGGAATCCCTGAAATAGCCAATGCTGCTGATGCAGCGATCAAAGCAGGAATATCAGAAGGAACATCAGGGTTGATAGACAACACATGAACCACAACTTGAACTTCGTTCAAGAAACCCTCTGGGAACAATGGGCGTAATGGGCGATCGATCAAACGGGAGATCAATGTCTCACCTTCGGATGGGCGGCCTTCACGACGAAAGAAGCCACCAGGAATCTTGCCTGCTGCATACGTTTTTTCAAGATAATCAACAGTCAATGGGAAAAACGATTGACCAGGCTTTGCCGACTTTGATGCAACTACCGTTCCCATAACTACTGTGTCATCAACGTTAACAATAACGGCACCACCTGATTGACGAGCAATCTCGCCTGTTTCCATCGTTACTTGATGGTTGCCCCATTGAAAACTCTTTACTGATTTTTTAAACATTGTCATTCTGATCTTCTCCAAATTGTTCACTTAGAACTCACATGAGTACTTCGCTTGTCGTGGGATAAAGCAGTGTCACGACAACACTGGAGCGATTGAAGATTACAAGGGATGCCATTCCAGGGAGGCTCTGAATGAAACTTTCAGAAACTCATTGGAATGACACAATCCCCTACACAAATAATCTTGAAGCGCCCAAAAAACATGCCATCTGCTTAAGACTGGTTCTTTTACGAAACAACCCTAAGAAAGATGGCATTGCATACCAATAAGAATTACTTACGGAGACCTAATTTGTCGATCAATGCGCGATAGCGATCCAAATCTTTGCCCTTGAGATAATCCAAGAGGCGACGGCGACGTGAAACCATCTTCAACAAGCCACGACGGCTGTGATGGTCTTTAGCGTTAGCCTTGAAATGGGGGGTTAATTCATTGATGCGGGCTGTTAGCAATGAAACTTGAACTTCAGGGCTACCCGTATCGTTTGCGCTGCGCGCGTTTTCTTTGACGATTTCCGCCGTTTTAATATCAGCAACTGCCATTTTTAATACTCCTTACTTGCGAACACCTGAGCTTTCACCCAATCTGTGTCGTGCGTTATTAACAAAATAAAACAAAAAAGCTTTACAAATCAAAGCCATCGAATTGTAGCAGACGAGACCTCCAGATTGGGAATGTTGCAACTTCCGTGGGTATGTTATAAATCTATGATACGCCCTTCAATATAAAATATTCATATAAATCAATAACTTAAAAATGACTCCAATTTTCCGCACAATAGCCACCCTGCTTATTTTGGGTTTTTGCCTCAATAAACCTGTTTTGGCTCAATTCTCTTCTTTTTTTGGTCCCGATAAGACTGTTGCACAGCAACGGGAGGACATCCTCAAGAAGAATCAAGAAATCCTGACAAACCTTTACAAAGCCCAACCCAAGGCAAAAGTGGTCATCGAGAAGGCAATTGGTTATGCGACTTTCAGCAACTTCGGCATGAAAATATTGATTGCTGGTGGTGGCACTGGCAGCGGGGTTGTGATCAACAGGGATTCGAAAAAGCCAATCTATATGGAAATGGCCGAAGTACAGGCTGGACTCGGATTAGGTATTAAGTCATTTCAGAATATCTTTGTATTCCAAACACAAGCCGCACTAAATGACTTCGTTGATTCTGGATGGACCTTTGGCGGCCAAACCACTCTCTCGGCAAAGTATCAAAGTAATGGCGAGGCCTACCAAGATGCAGTAACAGTAGCTAATGGCGTATTGATGTACCAACTCACAGACTCAGGCCTAGCTGCAGAGATCACTGGCAAAGGCACGAAGTACTACAAAAATACGGATCTCAATAAATAGTCTTAAGGCGTCATCTGCGCATTGAGCTTTGCTTGGGCTGGATCGTGTAACTTATTCAAGGCAGATAAATACGCTTTTGCAGAAGCGGCAATGATGTCTGGATCAGTACCAACACCATTCACAATCCGTCCGCCTTTAGCTAAACGCACTGTCACCTCGCCTTGTGACTGAGTTCCTGAGGTAATGGCATTAACTGAATACAGTAATTGCTCAACACCACTTTTCACAGTTGCTTCGATGGCATTCAAACTGGCGTCTACCGGGCCATTACCCTCTGCCTCAGAAGTCACTTCTTTTCCGCCCACCGTAAAAGTAATACGTGACTTTGGACGCTCACCTGTTTCAGAGTGTTGGCTCATGGAGATAAAGCGATAGTACTCTCCCTCTTCCGCTGCCGCAGAATCTGACATGATGGCAATAATGTCTTCATCAAAGATTTCTGACTTCTGATCTGCTAAAGCCTTAAAGCGCACAAACGCATCATTCAAATCGGCCTCAGCCTCTAAGGTGATGCCCAACTCTTGCAAGCGCTGCTTGAAGGCATTGCGACCAGACAATTTGCCCAACACAATCTTATTAGTAGACCAACCCACATCTTCTGCACGCATGATTTCATAGGTCTCACGGGCTTTTAAAATACCGTCTTGATGGATCCCCGAGGCATGAGCAAAGGCATTTGCACCTACCACTGCTTTATTGGGTTGCACCACAAAACCAGTAATCTGAGAAACCAATTTAGACGCTGGAACAATTTGCGTGGCATCAATGCCGCAAACCATGTCAAAGTAATCAGTACGAGTGCGCAAAGACATCACGATCTCTTCCAAAGCAGTATTACCAGCACGCTCACCCAAACCATTAATGGTGCACTCAATCTGACGAGCTCCCCCAATCTTAACGCCAGCCAAGGAGTTGGCAACTGCCATACCTAAATCATTATGACAATGCACGGACCACACCGCTTTATCTGAGTTTGGCACCCGAGTACGCAAGGTCTTGATAAAGTCACCATACAACTCTGGAATGGCGTAACCGACAGTGTCAGGAATATTGATGGTGGTAGCACCTTCGTTAATCACACCCTCCACTACTCTGCACAGGAAATCCATTTCTGATCGATAGCCATCTTCAGCTGAAAACTCAATATCACTGGCTAAGTTTCTGGCAAAGCGAATGGAGCGTTTTGCTTGCTCCAAGACTTCTTCAGGAGACATACGCAGTTTCACGGCCATATGCAATGGTGAAGTTGCTAAAAATGCATGAATTCGTTTTGCATTAGCGGACTTGAGCGCGTCGGCTGCACGTGTAATGTCTTTATCGTTAGCGCGCGCCAATGAGCACACGATGGAATCTTTAATGGCTGCGGAAACTGCAGAGATGGCCGCAAAGTCACCTTCGGAGCTGGCAGCAAATCCAGCTTCAATCACGTCAACCTTGAGTCGCTCTAATTGACGGGCAATTCGAACTTTTTCATCCTTGGTCATGGAGGCGCCAGGAGACTGCTCACCATCACGCAAGGTGGTATCAAAAATGATTATTTTGTCGCTCATCACTACTCTCCGGTTCAATGCTACTTAAATATTCTGTTGCTCAATTTTTACATCAATCTTAAAAACAAAAACCCCAGCAATTTGCTGGGGCTGGTATGTGGTGGTTAATGAATTACTGTGATCTCATCAACTCAGGCCTTACCCGCCCCAAGCTTTAGGCTTAGCGCTAGTAGAAGAAGGCTGGTTAAGGGTGAGAAATTCATGAACATGGATAAATATAACCTAAATATTCCAAATTAGCTAAAACGGCGCCCACTGAAGCGCTCCCAGGCCCAAATGACGTAACCAGAGATGGAGTACACAACAAACAAACCAAATAAGGTCAAGGGCGGGTTCGAGGAAATCAAAACAAAAGTCAAGATCATCAAGACCATCACCCCAAATGGCACGCGGTAGCGCACATCCAATGCTTTGCCACTATAAAAACGCGCATTAGAAACCATGGTCAAGCCGGCATAGACTGCAATAAAGAAGGTAATCCACGGAATCAAAGTGTCTCGTACTGGAATCTTATTGTCATCAGCCAACCAAATAAATCCAGCCATCAATGCACCAGCTGCTGGACTTGGCAAACCTTGGAAAAACTTTTTATCGACTACGCCCGTGTTCACATTGAAACGGGCTAAACGCAAAGCAGCGCCTGCGCAGTAGGTAAAAGCAGCTAACCAGCCCCACTTACCCAAATCTTTTAATGCCCACTCATAAGCCACTAAAGCAGGAGCAACGCCAAAGGAAACCATATCAGCAAGCGAATCATATTGCTCACCAAACGCACTTTGAGTATTGGTCATACGGGCAATCCGGCCATCCATGCCATCCAAAACAAGAGAAGCAAAAATCGCGATAGCAGCAACCTGGAACTGGTCGTTCATCGCATTAACAATGGCGAAGAAACCACTAAATAAAGCTGCGGTAGTAAAAGCGTTTGGCAGTAAGTAAATACCTTTGCTGCGAGGGCGAGGCTTTTCGTGCGACTCTTCTACTTCAAAATCAATGCCATCGCCTAGATCCTCTGTCCACTGATCTTCATTACGTGGAGGGCGAGTTAAGCGACTACGATCGATGCGGCCACGACGGCGAAATGTACTCAATTACGATCCCAATAACGTTAATCAAGACCCGGTAAGCGGGCTAGAGCAGTATTTGTAGCAAATACCTTATCACCAACACTTACCAGAGGCTCAGCTGTTAGCGGTAAATATACATCTACCCGCGAGCCAAAGCGAATGAAGCCATAGCGCTCACCTGCTTTAAGGCGATCGCCTACATGGATATAACAAAGAATACGGCGGGCAATTAAACCGGCAACCTGGACCAGAGTCACAGTTTGACCATTAGCATCAATGACTACGGCATTGCGCTCGTTCTCAGTGGAGGCTTTATCTAAATCAGCATTCACAAACTTGCCTGGAAAATACTGAATCTCCTTTACCAAACCATTGACTGCGCTTCGGTTGGAGTGAACATTAAATACGTTCATGAACACGCTAATCTTGAGTGCTTCACGACCTGCATATGGATCATTGGTTTTTTCAACAACCACAATACGACCATCTGCTGGAGATAAGACCAAATCACGACCTAAAGCAGCAATACGCTGCGGGTCGCGAAAAAACTGCAGAACAAAGAAGAAAATAATCCATAGTGGCCATGACCATGAAATCCCACCGAGATAGTGAGCAAGCAAAGTCACAACTCCCAGTAACGCTAAATACGGCCAACCTTCTTTCGCAATAATGGGGTGTGGATACATCATCTTTATTCTGAGCCTTTTTATTACTTCTTACTACTGATTAAATGATTGCTTAGTTCTTAGTCTGGTCAACTAATTTGTTCTTAGCAATCCAAGGCATCATGGCGCGTAACTTAGCACCAACTATTTCGATGTCATGCTCTGCATTCAAACGACGACGTGAAATCAAAGTAGGTGCACCTGCTTTGTTTTCCAAGATGAAGCTCTTAGCGTATTCACCAGTTTGAATATCTTTCAAGCACTGACGCATTGCATTCTTAGTATCCTCAGTCACAACGCGTGGGCCAGTAACGTACTCGCCGTACTCAGCATTGTTAGAGATAGAGTAGTTCATGTTGGCGATACCACCTTCATAGATCAAGTCAACAATCAACTTGAGCTCATGCAAGCACTCGAAATAAGCCATCTCTGGAGCGTAACCAGCTTCAACCAAAGTCTCAAAACCAGCTTTGATCAGTTCTACCGCGCCACCGCAAAGTACAGCCTGCTCACCGAACAAATCGGTTTCAGTTTCTTCACGGAAGTTTGTTTCGATGATGCCGGCACGACCGCCGCCGTTAGCAGTAGCGTATGACAAAGCAACATCACGAGCTGAACCGGATTTATCTTGGTAAACAGCGATCAAATGAGGAACACCACCACCTTGTGCATAAGTACCGCGCACAGTGTGGCCTGGTGCCTTAGGGGCAATCATGATCACGTCCAAGTCGGCACGTGGCTGAACTTGACCATAGTGAACGTTAAAGCCATGAGCGAATGCAAGAGCTGCGCCCTGCTTAATATTGGCGTGAACTTCTTTGTTGTACACATCAGCAATTTGCTCATCAGGCAAGAGCATCATCACAACGTCAGCATCTTTAACAGCTTCAGCAACTTCTTTAACGCTCAAGCCAGCATTAGCGGCCTTGCTCCAAGAAGCGCCATCTTTACGCAAACCGACGGTCACTTTAACGCCAGAGTCGTTCAAGTTCAGGGCATGGGCATGTCCTTGTGAACCGTAACCAATGATGGTGACTTTTTTGCCTTTAATGAGGGACAAATCAGCGTCTTTATCGTAAAAAACTTTCATGCTCTTTCCTTGTTTTTGAAAATATAGTTAATGCAGTAATCAGTTAAAAAATTAAACCTTCAAGATACGCTCGCCACGCCCAATTCCAGAACCGCCCGAACGCACAGTTTCTAAAATGGAGGCACGATCAATCGAATCAATAAAGGCATCCAATTTGGTGCCATCGCCAGTTAATTCAATGGTGTAACTCTTATCCGTCACATCAATGATGCGACCGCGAAAGATGTCGGTTGTGCGCTTAAGCTCTTCACGCTCTTTACCCACTGCGCGAACCTTAATCATCATGAGCTCACGCTCAATATGAGGGCCCTCACTCAGATCAAACACCTTCACGACTTCAACCAAACGGTTTAAGTGTTTAGTGATTTGCTCGATAACATCATCAGAACCCATCGTGACAATCGTCATACGTGAGAGCGATGGATCTTCCGTTGGTGCAACACTCAAAGTTTCAATGTTGTAACCGCGTGCGGAGAAAAGACCCACAACGCGGGACAAGGCACCAGGCTCGTTCTCGATGAGTACAGAAATAATATGTCGCATCAGAGATCCTCACTACCCAAAAGCATTTCAGTAATACCCTTACCCGCTTGAACCATAGGCCAAACGTTCTCTTCTGGGTCTGTTTGGAAATCCATAAACACCGTACGATCTTTCAAACGAATCGCCTCTTTGAGTGCTCCCTCAACATCAGACTTCTTCTCAATCCGCATACCAACATGACCATAGGCTTCAGCCAACTTCACAAAGTCTGGCAAAGAATCCATATAAGAACTGGAATAACGCTTGTTATAGGTAAGTTCTTGCCACTGACGAACCATACCTAAGTAGCGGTTGTTCAGAGACACAATCTTCACAGGCGTGTTGTATTGCTTACAAGTCGATAACTCTTGAATACACATCTGAATAGAGCCTTCACCAGTAATGGCAAAAACATCCTGCTCAGGAAAGGCCTTCTTGATTCCCATAGCGTATGGCAAGCCAACACCCATAGTGCCAAGACCACCAGAGTTAATCCAACGACGTGGCTTATCAAATTTGTAGAATTGCGCCGCCCACATCTGATGCTGACCTACGTCCGAAGTAATAATGGCGTCGCCACCAGTGAGTTCATACAACTTTTGAACCACGTACTGAGGCTTCACGATTTGTGATGCTTCGTCGTACTTAAGGCAATCTTTTTTGCGCCACTCATTGATCTGCTCCCACCAAGCAGCAACTTTTATCTCATTCTTGCGTGGACCAGCAGTTTTTAGTTGCGCAGTCATCTCTTGCAGTACTTCTTTCAGATTGCCAACGATCGGAACATCAACCTTCACGCGCTTAGAAATCACGGAAGGATCGATATCGATATGAATGATCTTGCGTGGATGACTTGCAAAGTGCTCGGTATTGCCGATCACACGGTCATCAAAGCGCGCACCAATTGCAATCAACACATCACTGTGTTGCATTGCCATGTTGGCTTGGTATGTACCGTGCATCCCCAACATACCCAAGAACTGAGGACTAGAACCAGGAAAGCCACCTAAGCCCATCAAGGTGTTGGTCACTGGGTAACCGAGTAAATCAGCAAACTCTTTGAGTTCTGGGGCTGCATCAGCCAAGATCACACCACCACCGGTATAGATGTATGGCCGCTCTGCTTCTTGCAATAAAGAAACCGCCTTACGAATCTGCCCGCTATGGCCCTTCACTACTGGGTTATAGGAACGCATCTCCAAAGTTTCTGGATAAACGAATGGCGCCTTAGCAGCCGAAACATCTTTCGGAATATCAATCAATACAGGGCCGGGACGTCCTGTCTGGGCAATATGAAAAGCCTTCTTCAATACCAAAGGTAAATCTCTCACATCCTTCACGAGGAAGTTGTGCTTTACCACTGGGCGAGTAATACCAACGGTATCTGCCTCTTGGAAAGCATCTTCACCAATCGCATAGGTTGGCACGTTACCGCTGATGATCACCATCGGGATCGAATCAGTGTAAGCAGTAGCAATACCTGTCACCGCATTGGTGACGCCAGGACCAGAGGTTACTAAGGCAACGCCAACCTTACCAGTTGCACGTGCGTAACCATCGGCCGCATGGACTGCTGCTTGCTCGTGGCGAACAAGTATGTGTTCAAACTTATTCTGCTTAAAAATTTCGTCATAGATAAAGAGAACAGATCCGCCAGGGTATCCCCAAACGAATTCCACACCCTCGGCATGCAGGGCACGCACGAGCATTTCTGCACCAATGATTTCTGGGGCCGCTACGGGAGTTGGGGTTGCTGTGTCTTTGTTAGCTTTAGTAGCTAAAAATTCGGCGCTGCTTGTATTCATTTTCTTTCGTCCTTTGCAATTTTCGGCAAAAAATTGTTTGGTCTGTTCTATCCCTTGCTTATGGCCCGGGTTCGAACGGCGCTGCTACCGGAAAAAACCACTTCTTGAATGAGATTCTAGGTAGTAAGCCCTATATTCTATAGCAATCCCCTAAAATAGCTCAACACTTACAGATTGAGGTCTAATCCTTTGCATGGCGTCAGCCCAAGAACTATCCGACTTTCTCAGCAGAGTAGAACAGCGAGCTTTTAAGCAAGCGGTCTACGCCGTGCGAGATGACGATGCAGCTTTGGACATCGTGCAAGATGCCATGATCAAGTTGGCAGAGAAATATGGGGATAGGCCGGCAGCTGAATTACCCCTGGTTTTCACCAGAATCTTGCAAAATCGCATTCATGACTGGTTTAGACGGCAAAAAGTAAGAAATACTTGGGTCACCCTCTTTTCCAATATGGGAAAGAAATCGGATGAAAACGATGATTTTGACCCCCTAGAGTCACTTTCAGCCCCTGATGACAGTGAAATTCACCAAGATGGGGCTCATAAACTAGAACGCAGCCAACTGCTGCAGGCATTAGAGTCAGAAATATCAAAATTACCCGCTCGTCAACGAGAAGCCTTCCTGATGCGTTATTGGGATGAGCTAAGCATTACTGATACTGCCAAAGCTATGAGTTGTAGCGAAGGTAGCGTCAAAACGCATTGTTCTAGGGCTACTCAAGCCCTAGCTAAAGCATTGAAATTAAAAGGAATTACCCTGTGAACCGCGCCGAAGACCTCTTAAACCCGACCCAAGCCGACCAATTTGGCCAAGCTAGTGCTGCCCTGCTCACTCAAGGCTCTCAAGCCTTGCCTGCCAGCATTAAAGATCGCCTTTACGCTGCTCGCATGAAGGCGCTCTCTGTCAGAAAAGCAGAAAAAGCTTGGTTTCGCAAGACAGTTTTGGCGACTTCTTCTGGAAGTTGGTCATTTGGCTCACGCTCCACCTGGGACACCCTTGGCTGGGTTGCACCACTCGTTGTTTTGGTTTTTGGACTGATTGGTATCGCTCAGTGGCAAGAAGATTCACGCATTAACGATATTGCTGAGGTTGATGCAGCGCTCTTGTCTGATGATGTTCCACCAGATGCCTATGCCGACAGCGGCTTTATGGGCTTCCTGAAGAATGGCGGCATAGCTGACCCTAGCTCTGATAGCTCAAGCTCGATCCAAAGCAAATAATTCGCCACTCACCCAGAATGGCAATGACCCTCAAGACAGCTGCTGCCAGCGCCTATACTGCGCTAGCTATTGTTGTTCTTAGCGGCAGCATTTCTGTGGCGAACGCACAAGGCCCGTCATCTGGTGGCTCCGCTACAAATGGCGGTCATAGCAAACCAACTGGGATCCCTGAGAAAAAACCGGATGGCACTTGGGAAAGTCTCAAGCCAGCGCAACAAAAAATTCTAGCGCCGCTCGAAAGCGACTGGGACTATATGCTTCCCGAAAGTCGCAAGAAGTGGGTGCAAGTCGCTAACCTCTACCCAAAGATGAACGAGCAAGACCAAGCTCGCCTTCAGTCTAGAATGGTCGGTTGGTCTAGCCTGTCGCAAAAAGATCGTCGCGTGGCTCGTGAAAACTATCTCTCTAGCCTGAAGTTTCCTGCTGAGAAAAAAGCAGAGGCCTGGAGCGCGTATCAAAAATTAAGCGATGAAGAAAAGAAAAAGTTGGCTAAGGCAGAGGAAAATAAGAAGAAGCCAACTGCAGCAAATGCGCCAACTTTGCAGCAACACCCCATTAAACAAAAACCTGCTTTAATACTAAGCGCTCCAGAAAGTCCTGCCGAGAGCACCGAGAGTACTAGCACTCCAAGTAATCAATAAGGCGTATGACGCCTGCAGAATTCAGCGCTTTACCCTCTCCCCAATTTTGGCGTCGGGTTTCATGCACACTTTATGAACAACTTGTTTTACTAGGCGTAGTCGCATTAACTTTCCTGGTGCCTAACTTAGCCTTAGGTATTTTGTTCGGTGTTTCATTACCAAGCTGGCTTACCTTTTTATATCTTTATGTAGTGCTGGGTCTTTATTTTGTTTGGTACTGGAGTAAATCAGGTCAAACACTGGCGATGCAAACTTGGCGCATCCGCATGATCAATCAGAATGGCTACACTTTAAGCAGACATCAAGCCTTTTGGCGTTATATGTACGGCTCACTCTGGATTTTGCCTTGTGTCTTATTGCAGGCTCTATTACAGCTAGAGAAATGGCAAATTATTGAAATGCTCTTCACAGTCGCGCTATTTATCTGGCCACTGAGTACTTATCTCGATCGCGTCAACCCACTTGGGCGTCAAAGTTTGCCAGACCGTTTTGCTGGCTCTCGCTTAGTCGAATTACCGAAGAGCGCTGTAACGCTCTTCTAAGCACTTTCTCTTAGGCACTCAATCGCGCTGGCTCTCTGTATTTTTCGGCAAAACCGAAATCCAGCCAAACCGCAAGCAAGTATTCCAAAGGCAATACCCATACCAAAAGCTTGTGCAAATGCGTTGAACTCAATCTCCAGAACAAAGCGTCCTAATGCCCAGGCCGCCATCCCTGCAGCAAGACCTGCCAAACTGCCGGCCACTAAACCAATGATGCTTAACTCTGCTGCGGCAATACTGCCCAATACAGTTTGGGAGGCACCCACTGCCTTTAAAAGTGCGGCACTTCTAAAGCGCTCATCTTGAGTTGCTGCGATTGCAGCCATCAATACCAAGATCGCCGCAGCAATCGTAAACGCAAATAAAACACCCAAAGCCATCGATAGGCGATCAAGCACTTCCTGAATCTGCGCTAATGAGACGGCGACATCCACTACCGTCAAATTTGGATAGGCTTGGGTTAAATCAAAATCCAAATTCTGAATGTCCGGCGGCTGGTAATAAGAAGTAATCCAAGATTGCGGCAAGCCCTTGAGTAAATCTGGCGGCATGATGACAAAAAAGTTCACGCGCATAGATCCCCAATCCAATTTGCGCAATGAAGTAATAGGCGCAGTTACTTTTTCACCGGCAACTTCAAAGCTGAGTTGGTCGCCTAATTTCAGTTTGAGTGTTTTAGCAATTCCGCTCTCAAGGGAGATTTCTGGCCTGGAACCTTCAATCCATTGACCATCTGTAATCCGGTTACCGGGAGGTAACTGGTTTGTATAGGAGAGATTAAATTCTCGATCCACTAAACGCCGAGCATTGTCTTCAGCGTAATCATTAGGAGTGATGTTGCGCCCGTTGATATCAATTAAACGCCCACGAACCATTGGGTAAAAATCTGGATTGGCTAATCCAGCATCTAACAGAGTTTCAGCTATGCCCTGCTTTTGATCCTCTTGCACATTAATTATGAAACGATTGGGAGCATCCGCAGGAATGTTACTGCGCCAAGTACTTAACAAGTCTTGACGCAAGAGCAGAATGATCAAGAGTGCCATCAAAGCAACTCCTAATGCAGTAATTTGGATCACTGCAAAGCCAGGGCGGCGTGATTGCATTGTCAAAGCAAAACGCAGGGCAAAGTTTTTTGGCGCAATGCGCCCCAACAGCCTCAGAATCCCCCAGGTTAACAGCGCAAAAACCGCTACTGCCGCACCAAAGCTTAGACCAACCCAGGCGGCCAACTTCCAATCTCGTGCGGCAATCACAATCAAAGCACTACAAGTAGCTATGCCAAAGATGGCCACCCATACTGTCGCGACAGAAACACCTTCAAACTCTTTGCGCACCAAGCGAATGGGGCTCACTTTGATCAAACTAAATAAAGGCGGGCCTGCAAAACCAATCAATAAGAACCAGGCAAACAAGGTACTCCATAACACCGGCCAGAGTCAGATTGCTGGCAGATTAGTCAAGATCAAATTACCCAATAAACCCAATAGAATTTGTTGAACGCCGTAACCAATTAGAGAACCCAATACTGCAGCTGCAATACCGATAGCCACTAGAGTCTGTACTTGTCGTTTTAGGATGCTTACCTGACTAGCACCAAAGCATTTCAGTACGGCACACACATCAGCTTGTTTAATGACGTAGCGGCGGGCAGATAAAGCAATGGCTACTGCAGCAACCATTGCTGTTAACAATGCTATCAAAGACAGGAAGCGCTCAGCCCTTTCCAAGGTTTTGCGCATAATGGGTTGTGCGTTCTCCAAGGTCTCGATACGTAGACCTCGAAGATCCTCAGACTCAATATAGTTCTCGACCCACTTCTGATAGCTAGCCACATCTTTATCGGAACCCGCTAATAGCAAGCGATAAGTCACGCGACTACCAAAGCCAATAAGTCCCGTTGCCGGCAAATCATCCAAAGACATCAATACACGAGGGGCAAAGTTCATAAAACCAGCGCCGCGATCCAATTCTCGTAACAGTAGCGCATCGATTATGAGACGCTGATCACCTAAGACAATTTGATCGCCGACCTTGGCATGCAAACTATTAAGCATGGCAGGATCAACCCAAACTTTTCCTTTGCTTGGGCCGGAAATATCTTGCCTATTTACTGGGATTGCTTTTTGTGGATCAATTTGCAACTGACCACGCAGCGGATAACTTGAACTGACCGCCTTTAATGAGCTCAACTTACTTTGTGACCCCACCGTAGCCATGCTTGGGAAAACGACGGTTTGGGCTATTTGAAGATTGCGTATTTGTGCCTCTACAAGAAATCGCTCTGGTATTGGACGATCGCCAGCAATCAATATGTCAGCCGCCAGAAGCTGACGCGCATCAAACTGAAATGCGCGCTGCATTCGATCAGCTAAGAAGCTAACACTTGATAAAGCAGCCACCGATAAGGTGAGCGCGACAAACAACCAAGCTAACTCACTGGATCTAAGATCCCGACGTAGACCTCGCAAGAGGTCAGAGAGCACTCTTGTCAAACCGCCTGAACCTGGCCGCCATCTACTCGAGTGACGGTGCCTGTAATGAAGGATGCATTTTGACTACATAAGAATGCCGCGGTATCGCCATACTCGGTTGGATCGCCATAGCGCCCCATGGGAATTTGTCGCAAGCTTGCTTGAACTACTGCTTCATAACTTGTTCCTTCACGCCCTGCTCTTGCTTCATCCAATTGACGCAGACGATCAGTGGCAACGCGACCCGGCATGATGACATTGACTGTAACGCCTTCGGTAGCGACTTCAGAAGCTAAGGTTTTAGACCATGCCAGCAGCGCTGATCGCAAGGTATTGGAAATGGCCAAGTTCTTGATTGGGGCAATGGCTCCTGAAGTGGTGCTCGTGACAATACGACCCCACTTACGCTGGCGCATGCCAGGCAGCACTCGATCGGTGATACTGATGAGAGACAAAACCATGTCATTAAAACTTTTTTGCCACAGAGCGGGATCTTGACCAGCTGCAGGAGTTGGGGGTGGCCCACCAGTGTTATTAATCAAAATATCAATTGGGCCAAGTTCTTTTTCTACCTTAGAAACCAAGCCATCAATCACGGATAAGTCCGCAAGATCCCATGAAAGGGCTAAGGCTGTGCCGCCCACAGATTGAATCATCTCAACAGATTTTTTTAGACCCTCTGGGTTGCGGCCTGTTACCGCTACTTTGACGCCTTCGCGTGCCAACGATACAGCCATCGCTTGACCTAAGCCACGACTAGAGGCCAACACTAATGCAACCCTGCCTTTAATTCCTAAATCCATGTGAGCCCCAATAATTTTGATCTATTTATTTTTATAACAAGCAAATCACTCCGATGATGAAGTGATCAATCTAACTGTAATTTCTGTTTAGCTACAACCTCTTTATAAACTGCGTACTCGGCCTTAATCTCTTTTGAGAATGCATCAGGGCCATTTACGTTAATGATAGAGCCAGTTTCTTCAATGCGCTTTAATACTGCAGGGTCTGCCACTACCTTTTGAAGGGCTGCATAGTATTTATCCACGATATCTCGTGGCATACCGGCTGGACCCAAAAGGCCATAGTAAGCCATGCGATTGACTGGTACTAAACCAACTTCTGCAAAAGTAGGCACATTTGGTAGTTGAGCCAAACGCTTAGGAGCGGCAACCACAATCGGTACCAACTTACCGTCTTTGATAAACGGCAAGGACGATGGCAGATTATCAAAAATCATGGATACCTGACCGCCAACAGTGTCAGCCAAAGCTGGGCCAGCACCACGATAAGGAATATGCACTATGAATACGCCAGCAAGACTTTTGAATAACTCTGTTTGCAAATGGCCAATACCGCCCGTCCCAGAACTTGAATAAGAATATTTGCCAGGATTAGCCTTCAATACTGCCATGAAGGTTTTGAAATCCTTTGCTGGAAATGATGGATTGACTGCAATCACGTTGGGCGTTGCAGCGATATTGCTAATCGGCGTGAAATCTTTAATTGGGTCGTAACCAATCTTAGAATTAATCGCTGGATTTGCTGCTGTAGTGGAAACAGTAGCCATACCAATGGTGTAACCATCTTTAGGGGCACGCATCACCTCCAAAGCGCCAACAGAACCTCCGCCACCAGCTTTGTTCTCGACAATCACAGGCTGACCTAATTGGCGGCCCAAGGCATCACCCACAGCGCGTGCAATGATGTCAGTACTGCCACCGGGCGCAAAGGGAACGATTAAACGGATTGGCTTGGTTGGGAAACTTTGTGCTGACGCAAAAGCACTCAGTCCCATGCCTAAGACCAAAATAGATAATTGCAGTGTTGATGAAACGAGTGTGCGACGGGTAAGACTTTTCATAAAAATTACTGTCCTATAGGTTTTGGTAAATTGCCTGAATACTTATATAACTCCCCTTCGTACTGCTTGAGGATCTCGGCTAAGGCCTGCTGCTGACCCATTGCTAAAGCTCCAGGGGTATTGTCTTTGAGTGCAATACGCTGAGAGTAGCGATTTGCACCAATGAGGGGATTGGTTTTTCCGCTATTGGTGACGCTGAGAAAAAACTCTATGGTCACAACTGCCTCTGGGCGAACGCGATAATCTCCATAGAATTCCTCTACGGAAGCTTGCAAGGTGTAGTAAGGGAAGAAGGAGTTGCTTTGCCCTACCGTTGCCGCAAAGATATTAGCGTTATTCAACCACTGGCGCGTGGCATTGCCAATCATCTCACTCGGGATGGCTGAATAAACGTTGTAGAAATCTTTTTCATAACGCTGATCACCTAGTCGATAAACCATGGACTTGCCATCAGAGGGTGGTGTTACAGAGATAGATCCCACTTTTAACCAAAAGTCAGTATGCCGCTTATAAGGGATGCCAGTACGCTCAGGGACAACCATCCAACTCACAGGCTGAATAGCGGGTTGCTTGAATAAAGAACATGCTGTCAGAATGGCAAAAGATGCACCAAAAACAAAAAATTTCAGTAGGGTTGATCGGTTCATTAATTGGATTCTCATTTTTGCGCTCCATTCATGGGCGGCGTAATTCGAGGTGGCGGTTCACTCCAGATCAAGCTCGATGGCGATTGACTAGCAATTCTGGTCAGCTCATTTAACTGCTCGCTAGTTTGCTTGAGATTCTCGATAGTGACGGCAGAATCACCTTGAATGCTGGTAATCGTCTGGCGCAAAGAGACCATAGCACCAACCAACTCACGCATCAACACATTTAACTCATCTTTATCCGTCACTTTAGAAATGCGCGCCAATAGAACGTTTAAGTCTTTTACAGATTGAATAATGCCCTCGTTATCTTTGCCATTGCCAGCCATTAATGTATTTAAGTTGCCCAAAAGATTGTCAAACTTTCTCTGTGTGCCATCGATATTCAGTTGATTCATGCCATCAATCAACTTCTGAATACCAGAAATAATCTCATCAGCTTGATTTGGTAATGATGGGATCACAGGATATTCAGGCTTCCACTCATACGGTAATGACTTGTAGTCAGCGGCGCTCGCATTGAAGTCAAACTCAATGTAATTTACGCCAGTGATCCCCATAGACTTGACCCGTGCACGTAAATTATCTTTTACAAAATGGGCAATTTGCTCTTCAGTAAGCTTGCTACCAAAGATCTGCATACGCACCACCACGTATTGACGACGTTTCTCAAATGGCAGGTGTGATTCATAAATATCGCCAGATAATCCAATGCTCATTACCTGGCCAACCTTGACCCCTCTGAAACGCACGGCAGCGCCTGCATCTAAACCTGTTACGGACTGTTTAATGTAGGTCTCAACATTAAAGGATTTTTTGAATAGCTGTCCAGAGCCAAAAATCAAAATGACCGTAATCAGGATTCCAATGGCAGCAAGTACAAATACGCCAAGACGAAAATAATTGGGATTCGTGTTATTGCTCATGCTGCGTCCTTACTCATAATGCGATTAAAAAATTGATGTACTTTAGGATCGGCACTAGTATCACGTAATACTTTTGGGTCGCCTTGAGCAATAATGCCCTTGGCGCCTTTATCCAACATAATGACTTTATCGGCGATGGCATAAATGCTAGCCAACTCATGTGACACGATAACAAAGGTAATGCCTAAATTTTTAGATAGATCCATGATAGTTTGATCTAGATCGGCAGACGTAATTGGGTCAAGGCCAGCAGATGGCTCATCCAAAAATAAGATCTTAGGGTCAAGTGCCATTGCCCTAGCAATGGCAGCCCGCTTTTGCATGCCGCCGCTAATCTCGCTAGGCATATAGGTCTCATAAGGCAGCAAACCCACTAAATCTAATTTACAGCGCGCCAATAAATCCATTTGGCCCTGAGTGAGTTCGGTGTACTCCTGCATAAAGAGGGTCACATTCTCAAGCAAATTCATAGACCCAAATAAGGCACCTTGCTGATACATCACACCAAAGCTCGTCATGATCTTTTGACGCTCCGCCCCTTGAGCGACAGTAATATTTTGCCCCTCGATCAGCACATCACCAGATAAGGGCTGATACAAACCAAAGAGATTCTTTAGAAGACTGGACTTACCGCAACCAGAACCCCCGAGAATGACAAAAATTTCTCCATTGTTCACGGTGAAATTAAGATCTTTCATTAATACGTTCGAGCCATAACCTACCGTGAGATTCTGAAAGTCTATGGCGTAATCCGTATTAGCTGGCATCTTGTCAGTCGCGTCCATCAGAAACCTGTCTTATAAGAAATGAAGGCAAAGACACCATCAACCAACACAATCATGACGATGCTACTAACGACGGCGCGGGTAGCAGAGATACCCACTGCAGCAGCACCAGTACCTGTTTGCATGCCGCGCAAACAACCGACTGCCGAGACAACAATACCGAATAAAGTTGCCTTTAATAAACCTGAGCCAATATCCTCGAGATCAACGGCACTTAACATGCCGTTGTAAAAATTGATAAATGGAATACCGTAAGCCAACATGGTGATTGCTGATGCAAATACACTCACGATGTCTGCATATAAAGTCAAAATCGGCGCAACCAAAATTCCGGCTAGAACTCGTGGGACTACCAGAAAGCGAATTGGGCTAAGTCCACCCGATACCAAGGCATCCACCTCGCTATTGACTGTCATCGTACCGATCTCTGCTGCAAATGCTGCAGAGGAACGCCCTGCCAATAAAATGGCAGTGATCAAAGGACCTAATTCACGAAATATCCCCAAAGAGACAATTGGACCTACAAACGATATGGCGCCAAATTGTTTCATGCCGATAGCGGATTGAAATGAAAGAATCACGCCAATCAAAAAGGCGACCAAACCAACAATCGGTAATGCAGCAATCCCAGCTTCTACTGCGGCATTCACGAAGTCACCCCAGCGTACCTGTTTGATGTTCCGAATAGACCACACTAAATCCGCAGTTAATTGGCCAGTGAAAGTAATCAGTCCACGCGCATCATCGATGAGATCTTGCGTAGCTATTCCCGTACTAACCACAAAACTAGTCTTTGGTTTGGTAGTAGGAGTTGGAAATAAATTCGAGATGGGATCGAATTCTTTTAAGAGTGGTTGATAACGAGCATCCAAGCCGACTATCTCAAACTTTCCCCCTGCTTTCCTTTGCGCCTCTTCAACTCCGATTAAAAAGGCAATACCAGCGCCATCAAACGACGAAACCTTTGAGGCATCAAATACTAATGATTGGTTTGCATCCTGTTTAAGCCAAGCATCTTGGGTATCCCGAATTTGGGTCCAAACTCCACCCAAGGAGTAGACATTAATTTTCCCGGTTAAAAAAATCTGGGCGCTAGCAGCATCAGTCTGCGACCAAACAGCAACTAGGGATGGCGCAGAAGAAATGGGGGCTGTCATGCTCATTGGCAAACTATAAGGTATCTATGTGAAATCAACATGAAATGGTTGAAATAGAAGACCCTGTCGGTATCAAAAAAAGCTATTCCAATTTAGCGCCAGAGATTCTGACAATTTCAGCTAAAGCTGGGGCCTCAGCCCGTAAATGGACTAAAAACTCGGCCGGAGATTTAGAAGTGGTGATATCCATGCCTTGAGCGGCTAAGCGCTGTTTGACCCCTGGCTGAGCCATCCCTTTGGAGGCGGCAACAAACATCTTGTTAGTAATGGCAACGGAAGTGCCGGCTGGGAAATACAGTCCATATGAAAACGTTGAGTTATAGCCAGATAAGCCACTTTCTTCAGCTCCAGCAACCCCAGGAATGGCGGCAGAAGGTTTGGCGGATGTTAAAGCAATCGCCTTTAAGTCGCCGCTCTTAATAAAACTCATGACCGTTGGTGGCGTAGCAAACATGATTTGGGTATCACCAGCTATTGTTGAGACGGCCGCTGGGCCACCACCTTTAAATTGAATGGTTGTGAATTTCACATTAGCAACAGATTCAAATAAAGCAGCGGCTAAATGAGGGGTCGAACCATTACCAGAAGAGGCGTTAAAAATCACTCCTGGATTGGCTTTGCTGAAAGCAATCAACTCTCGAAGATTTTTATAAGGCACCTTTGGATTTGCACAAATAATCATCGAACCGGTTGCAATATTGGTGACCGGAACAAAGTCACTCTCTTCCAGGGACATTTTTGGATAAAGTGCTTTGATCTGTGCATGCGGACCATATAAAGAAATGGTGTAACCATCAGGCGGCGCTTTTGCCACTAAATCAGCGGCAATCGCACCCCCTGCCCCAGGTCGATTCTCAACAGTAACTGCAACGCCAATTTCACGAGAGATTTGCTCCGCAGTGACGCGAGCTACAAAATCTGCTGCGCCACCTGGTGGATAGCCAACAATTAACTTAATGGGTCTATCTGGATAAGTATTTTGCGCATAAACAAAAGAGCTGCAGCTGATCAGTGAGTAAATAAAAAAACCGACAACTCTTCTACTGATCAACATCATTATTTACCAGTGAAATGAGGAGTACGTTTTTCTGCAAAAGCCTTACGGCCTTCTTTGTAATCTTCGCTAGCAAAGCAAATCTTAACCATTTCTGTGGCCCGCTCTAAATCCTTAAGCTCTGGATCAAGCAAAGCTTGCTTAATGGCAAACTTACTGGCGGCTACAGTCAATGGCGCATTCTCAGAGATGAGTTGGGCATACTCCATGCTCAATTTTTCTAGATCAGCAGCTGGGTGTACTTTGGAAACAAAGCCCATTTGCAATGCATCGCTTGCATTAAAGCGGCGAGCACTGAAGAAGATGTCAGCGGTATTAGCTGGTCCGAGAATACTCATGAAGCGTCGAACACCTTCTGGACTGTAACCCAATCCCAATCGAGCAGCAGGCATTCTAAATTGAGCATCTTCTGAGCAAATTCGAATATCGCAGGATGCGGAGAAACCTAATCCCCCACCAAAGCAATAACCACGAATGCTTGCGATCACCGGCTTGCTACAAACTATGGGGGCTTGATACGCTGCAGTCACGGCTTGGTTATATTGCTCCTGGGCATCTGCAGTTCCTCGCAGCTTATCAAACTGAGAGATATCTGCACCTGAAATAAAAGCCTTTTCACCCTCGCCTGAAACTACAATCACGCGCACTTCAGAATCTGCATCAAAGCTTTGAATCGCTACAGGAATGGCGGACCACATATCCAAGGTCATCGCATTCATCTTTTCAGGATTAGAGATAGTAATAATGCCTACCGCACCATTTTTTTGAGTAATGATTCTTGCCATGCTGACTTTCTTATTCAATAACGTGATTATTTGTAAATACTTCAATCTCAAGATCGCTATAGCCAATTTCACGCAAGACCTCTGAGGTGTGCTGACCCTTAATCGGACTGCTGGCTACCATCGTAGCGGGAGTTCTAGATAAAGCAATCGATTGATTCAATAAAGATAATTCACCCAACTCTGGATGCGTTACCTTGCCGATAGCGCCAAGATGTTGTACTTGTGGATCGGCAAAGACTTGATCAATCTCATAAATCGGCCCGCAAGGTATACCTGCTTTTAAAAGTATTTCTACCCATTGGGCACTGGTTTTCTGAATCAAGGTTTTGCTGAGTTCAGCGTTTAAGCGAGCGCGACCTTCTGATCTGCCTTTACCAATTTTGAATTGCTCATCAGCCAATAAGTCATCGCGGCCAATTGCAGCAGCAAACTTTTCCCAGATGCCTGGACCCGTAGCAGCAATATTGATATACCCATCACTAGCTTGGTATGCGGAAGTCGGCATAAAGGTGGGATGGTCATTCCCAACCTGCTTGGCCACCTCGCCACTCATGGTGTACCGAGCAGCTTGAAAATCCAATAAGGTAAGCCCTGCTTGCAATAGATTAGATTGAACCCATTGCCCTTCACCACTAACTTCACGCTCGAGCAATGCAGTCATCACGCCCATAGCCGCCAAGAGTCCTGCAGTCACATCTGTGACCGCACTACCAACGCGCATCGGGCCTTCGCCTGCACGACCAGTCACTGACATCAAACCAGATAGCCCTTGAGCGATTTGATCAAAGCCAGGACGATTGACGTAAGGTCCATCTTGACCAAAACCAGAAATACTCGCGAGTACTATTTTGGGATTGAGTTTTTTCAATGACTCATAGTCAATAGCCAAACGAAACTTCACATCAGGACGATAGTTCTCAATCACTACATCGGCAGTCTGAACCAATCTATCAAAGATGGCCTTACCCTCAGCAGATTTTAGGTTGAGCGTAATGGAGCGTTTATTGCGATGGAGATTCTGAAAATCAGCAGCTTCTCGTGGTCCTGCATATTCTTCAAGGCCAGGATTTTCGATCTTAATGACATCCGCACCAAAGTCAGCTAAGTGGCGGGCACAAACAGGACCCGAACGAACTCGCGTTAAATCCAGCACCCGATAGCGGGTTAAAGCCTGGGAAGCGTTAATTTTTGTCATATTGACCTTAACTATATAGGCAATTTCAAGAGCCTAAATGAGATCGAAATAGCTCAAAAGGTAAGGGCCCCCGACAGGAGACCCTTATAGTTGGTGCGGCTGGCAGGAATTGAACCCACGACCCCTTGGTTCGTAGCCAAGTACTCTATCCAGCTGAGCTACAGCCGCAACAGCCATAATTATGCCATGGAAGAGAAGAACTACATCACACCGGCTGGCCACGAACGCATTAGAACAGAGCTTCTACGGCTCCTAAACCTTGATCGGCCGGAGGTTGTGAAGGTTGTCCACTGGGCCGCCTCCAATGGCGACCGGTCTGAAAACGGGGACTATATCTACGGAAAAAAGCGTCTACGCGAGATTGATAGACGGATTCGCTTCCTGAATCAACGCCTAGAATTTGCCGTCATTGTTGACAATGCTGCCCGAAAAAAGGGTGAAGCAGATGCCGAGCAAGTCTTTTTTGGGGCAACCGTCACTTATGAGAATCTAGAGGGTCCTGAGGGCGGTAAAGAGACCACCATCACCATTGTGGGTGTCGATGAAGTTGACCTCGATCAAGGTCATGTGAGCTGGGTCTCCCCGATTGCCAAAGCCTTGATCAAAGCGCGCATTGGTGATTGCGTCAAAATTCAAACGCCAACCGGTCCTACTGAAATTGAAATTCTAGATGTGCAGTACAACTAAGTAGAGCAGTGGCTAAATTGACCTAGTTCGCGTAACGCGCATCACATCCGGATTGGTGCGCAAACTGCGCATCACCTTCGAAAGATGCAGACGATCTGAAACTTGAATCGTAAAACGAATCGTGACAGAGTCTTCTTTGTAGCGATCTTCCATTGATACATTCATGATGTTTGAATCAGCAGCAGTCACGCTACTAGCAACACGTGCGAGAACACCCTTACCTTGGCGAGTATCAATCGCCAGATCAACCTCAAACTCGCGGTTAACGTCCTTGCCCCACTCAACCTCAACCCACTTGTCACCATCTTTTGAGAGCATCCGTAAGGCAACAGGGCAATCATTCGCATGAATTTGCAGTCCCTCGCCTTTGCCTAAGTAGCCGATGATATTATCGCCCGGAATCGGATGGCAACAACTTTGGAAGCTCATCGAGTTGCCCTCGCGACCATCGACCAAAATAGCCTGACGTTGATGGTGGTGGTTAGTTAGCTCTTGCTGTGGTGAAACCCAGTCGCCCGCACCAAGGCGCATTTGCTCGCCGCCACCTTCGTCGTTAATCAAAATATTTAACCGAATGGCCAGCTCTTGGGGCGAACGGCGCCCCAAAGCAATATTGACGCAGGCCTCTTCACGAGTCTTATCACCCGTCCAGTGCAAGAGCTTCTCCCAAACTTCAGGTGTCAGCAGCCCTGCATCAACGCCTTGCTGACGCAAGGCACTAGCCAATAGGCGCTCGCCAAGCTGTAAAGATTCTGCGTAATGTTTAGTTTTTAATGAATGACGAATCGAGGCGCGGGCTTTGCCGGTTCGCACAAACGCTAACCAGCCTGGATTAGGCTGTGAGTTGGCAGAGTTCACCACTTCAATAATGTCGCCGTTCTTTAACTCGCTGCGCAAAGGTAATTGCATGCCGTTAATTTTCACCGCCACACAGGTATTACCCAAATCACTATGAATGGAATAAGCAAAATCGAGGGCAGTAGCACCGCGTGGCAGAGCTCGAATCTGACCCTTGGGGGTAAAGACATAAACAGCATCAGGGAACAAATCAATCTTGACATGCTCTAAGAATTCTTGAGAGTCACCACTACTATCCTGAATATCAATCAAGGATTGCAGCCACTGATGTGCACGGTTTTGGACCTCGCTCATATCAGGTGAACCATCTTTATATGCCCAGTGTGCTGCGACACCTGCCTCTGCAATGGCATGCATGTCGCTGGTACGAATCTGAAACTCCACTGGCACACCGGAAGGACCTAATAAGGTAGTGTGTAAAGATTGATAGCCATTGAGTTTAGGAATCGCAATATAGTCCTTAAACTTACCTGGCATGGGCTTGTAGATGGCATGCAAAATACCAAGGGCACGGTAGCACTCATCAATCGAATGCACGGTGACGCGAAATGCGTAGACATCTAACACTTGTGAGAAGGTTAAATGCTTTGCACGCATTTTGTTGTAGATACTAAAGAGCGTTTTTTCACGGCCCTGTAAATCCACTTCTAAATTTGATTTAGCAAAAGCCATACGTGTGGCTTGCAGAATCTTTTCGACTATTTCTTTGCGATTACCGCGCGCCCGCTTCACCGCACCCTCGATCACTCGGAAGCGCATCGGCATAGAGTAGCGGAAGCTGAGATCTTGCAAGTCGCGATAAATGATGTTCAAACCAAGGCGGTGTGCCACTGGTGCATAAATTTCAATCGTCTCTCTGGCCACCCGACGACGCTTCTCCATTGGCACAGCGTCTAAGGTACGCATATTATGCGTACGGTCCGCCAACTTGACCAAAATTACCCGAACATCGCGCGCCATCGCCATAAACATTTTGCGGAAGCTCTCTGCCTGCGCCTCGGCATGGCTTTGAAACTCCAACTTATCCAGCTTGGTTAAGCCTTCGACGAGCTCAGCTACCTTACTACCAAATTTTTCTACTAGATCGGCTTTAGTGCAGCCAGTATCTTCAATCACATCATGTAATAAAGCTGCCATGATAGATGGCGCATCAAGACGCCAAGTAGCGCAGAGTTCAGCAACGGCTACAGGATGGGTAATATAAGGTTCACCACTATGGCGGTACTGACCTAAGTGCGCAGCGTCTGAAAACTGAAATGCTTTTTTGACTTGAACGATCTCATCTGGTTTGAGATAAGTCAACTTAGAAATTAAACGCTCAATCGAAACAACTTGATGCTTGAGGGGTAGTGTGGGCGCAGATGTAGGCCCAAATAAATGCCGACTAGATTGCGCCAACAGAGTGGCAATAATCGACTGCTTACTGCCATACTTGTGATTTGCGTCGGCCGAACCAACGCTAGATGCTTCCGATGAGGTCTCTAGGTTTAAAGGGAGCTCCACACCGGAACTCCTAAATTAGAGTGGTACCTTGGTCAACATGTCACGGTCGGTTACGCCAGCAGCAACTTCGCGCAACGCAACAACAGTGGCTTTATCTCTAGCCTCGACACGTGGAGAATGACCTTGAACCAATTGGCGAGCACGATAAGTCGCAGCCAACACCAGTTCAAAACGATTAGGAATGGTTTTTAAACAATCTTCTACAGTAATACGGGCCATGCTGTACTCACTTAAATTTAGCTTCAATACCTATAGGATAACTGATTAGACCCCAAGGCGCCTTAAAAGTGCTGGATTGCGGGCCATGACAGGGCCTGAGCGCAGGCGGCTGGCAGCAATGATATTTTGTAATTCAACCAAGGCTTGATCAAAATGGTCGTTGACGACTATGTAATTGGCTTCATGGGCATGCTGGAGCTCTATATGAGCTGCTGCTACCCGCCGCCCAATCGTAGCCTCGTCATCCTGCCCTCTTTTGCGTAAGCGCTCCTCTAGTGCCTCAATCGAGGGTGGGAAGATAAATATCCACTGCACTGAAGGAATGAGTTTGCGAATCTGTTGTGCACCCTGCCAGTCAATCTCCAGCATAACGTCGCTGCCGGAGAGCATCTGCGATTCAATCCAAGTACGTGATGTGCCATAAAAATGACCATGCACTTCTGCCCATTCTAAAAATTGACCTTGTTCGCGCTCAGCAATGAAGGCCTCTTTAGTCACAAAGCGATAGTTCACCCCATCCACTTCACCAGGTCTTGGTGCACGAGTAGTAGTCGAGAGGGATAACTTGAGACTGGGATCGCTCTTTAATAAAGCGTCAACCAAAGAAGATTTGCCTGCACCCGAAGGCGCAACAATCATCAACATGCTGCCTTGATAAGCGGGTGTGGCGTTTTGGTTAGTCATACTAGTGGATTAAAGACTTACTCTAAATTTTGAACTTGTTCACGCATTTGCTCGATAAAGAGCTTTAACTCTAAAGCAGCTTGAGTGCATTCTTCTGAAACCGACTTAGAACTTAGGGTATTAGCCTCACGATTGAGTTCTTGCATTAAGAAATCCAATCGCTTGCCAACTGGTCCCTTACCGGCCAAGGCATTATCAACCGCCTGAAGATGCGTCTTCAAACGCGCAAACTCTTCAGCAACATCAATACGCACCGCATAAAGCACCACCTCTTGACGAATGCGTTCCATCAACTCAGGGCCGCCTTTAGATTGCTCTTGGCTAGCTAATGCTTCTGCCAAACGCTCAGAGAGTTTTTCTTGATACTGGGTGACGTACTCGGGCACCTTGGGTTCAATCACTTTCACAATATCACGCATCTTGCCAGTGATGCTGGTCAGCACGACGACTAGCGCCTTACCTTCGGCCTGACGACTTTGCGTCAAGGCAGCCAAAGCAGCTCGGCCAGCCTCTACCGTCGCAGCAATCCAACCCTCTTCCTCACCACGTGGCTCAGAAACAATACCCGGCCAACGCAAGATGTCCGCAATCCCTAAAGCTTGAGCCTTTGGAAAGGCCTCTTGAGCTTTTTCTTGCAAGGTATACAAGGCGTCCAAGCGATCTTTATTGATTGCGCCTAGGGCATGAGGATTGCTCTTAGCGGCACCAGCTGCGCCGGAATTAACCCGCCATGCAGCTCGAAACTCAACTTTTCCACGAGAGAGGGCTGAAGTGGCCATTTCCCGTAGAGCGGGCTCAGCCCCACGGCACTCGTCCGGAAGACGAAAGCCCAAATCCAGAAAGCGGCTGTTCACAGCCCTACATTCCACCTGCAGATCAGCAACTACACCAGCCCCTAGGGAGACTTGGCGAGAAGCGCTGCCATAACCAGTCATGCTCGATATCATGTGAACATTGTAGATTCTTTATAGATCCAGCCCAAACTTAGGACCAACCCCCATGAGCACCTCGAATGTCAGCCGCCCAAGCGGTCGTAACCCAAAACAATTACGCCCTGTCACGATTACCCGTGCCTTTACTAAGCATGCGGAAGGCTCGGTCTTAATTGCCTTTGGTGATACCAAGGTTCTATGTACGGCCAGCATACTTGAGCGCGTCCCGCCTCACAAAAAGGGCTCCGGCGAAGGTTGGGTTACTGCTGAATACGGCATGCTCCCCCGTTCCACCCATACCCGTAGCGATCGTGAAGCCGCTCGTGGCAAACAATCTGGCCGCACCCAAGAAATCCAACGCCTCATTGGCCGTGCCATGCGAAGCGTCTTCAACCTAGAAACTTTAGGCGAGCGCACCATTCATTTAGATTGCGATGTATTGCAAGCCGATGGTGGAACCCGTACGGCCTCGATTACTGGTGCTTATGTTGCTGCTAGAGATGCAGTGAACCAATTACTCAAAAGTGGTGTCCTCACTAAAGATCCGATCATCGATAGCGTCGCTGCGATCTCGGTAGGTATTTACCAAGGCATACCAGTGCTCGATTTAGATTACCCAGAAGACTCTTCTTGCGATACTGATATGAACGTCGTCATGACTGGCAAAGGCGGCATGATTGAAGTGCAAGGCACAGCCGAAGGCGCCACCTTCTCACGCACTGAACTCACTGCCCTACTAGACCTCGCAGAGCAAGGTATTCATGATCTAACGAAGTTGCAATTAGAAGCCCTCAAATAAACCAATTGATGATTGATTAAGATCATGCAAAAACTGGTTCTCGCATCGAATAATGCTGGCAAGGTTCGTGAGTTTCAAGCCCTACTAGCGCCACTCGACTTTGAAGTCATTCCTCAAGGTGAGATGGGTATTGCGTCGGCAGAGGAACCACACCATACCTTTGTTGAGAATGCCCTTGCCAAGGCTCGTCATGCGAGTGCTGCTAGTGGCATGCCAGCTCTAGCGGATGACTCCGGCATTTGCGCTCATGCGCTCAATGGGGCACCAGGCGTTTACTCGGCACGCTACGCAGGGGAAGCTTGCGATGATGCTGCCAACAATCGCAAGTTAATCAAAGCTTTGAGTGGCAAAAGTGATAGAGGCGCTCACTATGTTTGCGCTTTAGTGCTAGTACACAATTCAAATGATCCAGAACCGCTGATTGTGCAAACGCGTTGGTATGGTCAGATCGTCGATCAAGCAACAGGAGAAAATGGTTTTGGTTATGACCCTTACTTCTTTTTGCCAGAGTTAGGACAAACAGCCGCGCAATTAGATCCTGCGCAAAAGAATCTCATCAGCCATCGCGGACAAGCTTTGCGTGAACTCATTGCGCAGTTAAAAAGTCGTAGCTAATGGCGTCTAACACCAGCCCTAATAAAATTACCCTCGCTGCACTGCCGCCGTTAGCGCTGTACATTCATTTTCCATGGTGTGAAAAGAAATGCCCTTATTGTGATTTCAATTCACACCAAGTGAAAGATGGAGTTCGAGGATTCGATGAAGAGCGCTACATCAAAGCGCTCATTGCCGATCTAGAAACAGAATTACCGCGCATCTGGGGCCGTCAAGTTCACAGTATCTTCATTGGTGGTGGCACCCCGAGCCTACTTTCACCAAAAGGAATGGATGATCTGCTCTCGGCTATTCGGGCACGCGTCAATCTAGAGCCTAGTGCCGAGATCACGATGGAGGCTAATCCTGGTTCAGTGGAAGCAGATAAATTCGCTGCCTTTGCTAAGTCTGGAATCAATCGCGTCTCTTTAGGAATACAAAGTTTTCAAGATGAACAGCTCAAAGCCCTGGGGCGCATTCACAACGGTGAAGAAGCTAAACGGGCGATTGCCATTGCAGTTAAGAACTTTAAGTCTGTGAACATTGATTTGATGTACGGCCTACCTAATCAAAGTTTGAGAGCTGCCAAAGCGGATATTGAGACTGCACTCTCTTTTAAGACGCCACATCTCTCGCTCTACAATCTCACACTAGAACCCAATACGTATTTCGCGAACTTTCCGCCTAAGTTACCTAGCGAAGATGAAATCGATGCGATCTTTGAACAAAATCTGGAGCTCCTGACTGCGGCTGGCTACAAGCGCTATGAAATTTCCGCCTACGCTAAAAAAGATCAAGAGTGCAAACACAATCTGAACTACTGGCGCTTTGGTGATTACATTGCCATTGGTGCCGGTGCGCATGGGAAGATTTCCTTCCCAGATAAAGTGACCAGACAAGTGCGTGAGCGCCATCCAGAAACTTATATGCAAGCGATGGAAGGCAAAGGTAATGCATTGATTGAGTCGCGTGATGTATCTGCCAAAGATCTGCCATTTGAATTTATGCTCAATACCTTGCGACTAACAGATGGCGTTGAAACGAAAACCTTTAGTGAGCGAACTGGATTACCGCTCCACGTCATCTCTAAAGGTCTTGAAGAAGCTAGTAAAAAAGGATTGCTCGATAACAATCCTACAACTCTAAAAGCGACGGACTTGGGCTTGCGCTACTTGAATAACCTCCAAGAGATGTTCTTAGAGTAAATAAAGGATAGATAGACCTACTGGTTTTCTACTTACCGCTCCAGGTTGGCGGTTTACCTTCCAGAAATGCAGCAACGCCATGATGAAAATCTGCACTGCCGTAACACTCAGCGATCAGATCTGAACAATCGGGAAGATTGCTTTTCATCAAACGCGCCAGAGTCAGTTTTGATACCCTTTGAGTGATCGGCGCCAACTTCATGAGACGTCCTGCTAAATCCAGGGAGGCTTGCGTAAGCTCTTCAGGTTGATGAGTGCTCAGCAAATAGCCTTGCTGTTGCAACTCAGCTGCAGGAACCATTTCAGCCAAGAGAAGCATGCGTTTAACGATGTTGACGCCCAAATGAGCAGCCAACCAAGCGACATTTCCAGGAGATAAGCAATTACCCAAGGTTTTGGCAATCGGAACGCCAAAGCGCGCATCATGAGTAGCGATACGGAAATCACAGCAGCTGGCAATCGCTAAACCACCCCCTACTGCCATACCGTCAATCACTGCTATCGTTGGAATCGGTAAGGTTGCCAGCGGGCTTAAGTAGTCATCGATTCCCTCTTCATAGCGTAAGCCATCAGCGCCCGTTTTAAAGTCAGAAAATTGGGCAATATCACTACCAGCAACAAAAGACTTACCACCCGCACCTCGAAAGATAGCTGAGCGAACCTGAGGATTCTGCGCAAGATCCTGACAAATGTTCTTTAGACTTTGATACATGCCTACCGTCATGGCATTGCGAGCTGCCACATGATCAAAAGTCACATGTGCAATGCCATCATCAATCTCACATAAGACTTGAGCAGTCATACCTAGTAATTACTCGGCCTTAATGTTTAAGCTTTTAACGAGGCGCTGGTATTTGGCCAACTCTCCAGTTAAGAACAGGCTGAACGCCGCTGGTGTCGCTGGGCCTTCGGGTTGCAAACCTTGAGAATCTAAAGTCTTCTTAATTTGTGGATCAGCCATCGCTGCTTTGACAGCTTGGTCAATCTTGTTTACGACAACAGGATCCATGCCTTTAGGGCCCATGATGGAGTACCAGTTCGTCACATCAAATCCTGCAATGCCAACTTCATTAAAGGTTGGCACGTTTGGCAGAATCGACAAACGCTTAGGTGTAGAAATCGCCAAGGCCTTGAGGCTACCATCCTTAATTTGCTGCAAGTTGGGTGGCAAGGTATCAAAGTTCATCGTAATCTGCCCACCGAGCAAATCAATAATCGCCTGACCGCTCCCCTTATAAGGGACATGGTTTAAAGAGATCCCGGCGATTTTGGCAAAGAGTGCACCAGCTAAATGCTGAGTACTACCAATACCGGAAGATCCATAAGTCATTTGATCAGGGTTAGCTTTAGCCAAGGCAATTAATTGAGCTACCGAGTTCACTGGCAATGAAGCTTTCACCACCAACACATTGGGCACATAACCCAGATAAGTAATCGGCGTGAAATCCGTTGCAGCGTTATAAGGCACACTGGTCAGTACAAATGGCGCAATTGCATTTGAATTTGAATGGCCTACCAACAAGGTATAGCCATCTGGCGTTGACTTTGCAATTTGATCAGCAGCAATAGTTCCCGCAGCACCAGACTTGTTTTCCACAATCACGGTCTGCCCCAAGATCTCGCCCATTTTTGGAGCAAGCGCACGCGCAACAATGTCGGTTCCTCCACCAGGAGCAAACCCAACAATTAAGCGAATCGGTTTAGTGGGGTATGCCTGCTGAGCAGACACGGAAAAAGCTGCAGCACAAAGACCAAAAGTGGTTACCAAAGCAAAGCTTCGCGCAATCCATTTGGGGGACTTAATCAACATGAAATCTCCAATACTGTTCTAGTTATATATTTATCAAGAAAGCCTATTAGCTATTGCTTGATATTATGTGATTCATTCTAAACATATAAAAACAATAGAGACAATGCCGAAAACCCCTAGCTCTAAACCTTTGCCGCTTGCTGGAGTCCGCGTTTTGGATGTCAGCCAAGTGATGGCTGGACCTTACTGCTGCATGCTCTTAGCTGACCTAGGGGCTGATGTGATCAAAATTGAACCCCCAGGAACGGGAGATCAAACCCGTGGCGCCATGGGATTCAAGATGAAAGGCTCAGATAGCATGGGCTTTCTGAACATGAATCGCAACAAACGCAGTGTGACCTTAAATCTGAAGAGCAAAGCTGGCAAAGAGGTCTTTTTTAAATTAGTTAAAACTGCCGACATCTTGGTTGAAAACTATCGCCCAGGTGTCATGAAAAAGCTTGGGATCGACTACTCATCTCTCAAAGCCATTAACCCAGGCTTGGTCTATGCCAGTATCTCTGGATTTGGTCAAACTGGTCCTTGGTCTGACAGGCCTGGTTTTGATCTGATGGCACAAGCCATGTCTGGTGTCATGAGCGTGACTGGTTACCCTGATGGTCCTCCAGTAAAGGCGGGCGTACCGGTTGCTGATATTGGTTGCGCTCTTTTTGCCGTGTACGGTATCCTCTGCGCCTACATTGGTAAAACTAAATCTGGCGAAGGTCAGTTTATTGATGCTTCATTATTTGATTCTGCTTTAGCGTTTTCCATTTGGGACACAGCGCAATACTGGGGCACTGGTGTTGAACCATACAAGCTAGGTACCGCTAATCACATGAGTGCGCCCTATCAAGCCATGAAAGCATCTGATGGCTACTTTGTAATGGGCGCCACCAATCAGAAACTCTGGAAACTACTATGTGACAACATTGCTCGCCCAGAACTATTTGAAGATGCGCGCTTTAAGACCAATCCACTGCGCTTAGCCAATCGATTAGAGCTTGCGAGTGAACTAGAAAAAACTTTTGTTACAAAAACCAGTGAAGAATGGGTTGATCTATTGCTAGCGGAAGGTATCCCAGCCGGTCCTATCAATACCTATCCACAAGCGTTTGATAGCGAACATGGTAAACATCGCCAAATGCGCATGGAAATTGATCATCCGGTCGAAGGAAAGGTGCCTAATATTGGCTTTGCAGTGAAGTTAAGTGAGACACCACAACAAGTCAGAAAACATCCACCCTTGCTTGGCGAGCACACTAGCGAGTTATTAGCGGAGCTGGGAATTTCAGGCGATGAACTCAAAGCGCTCGAAGAAGGCGGCGCCTTTCAGCCATAAGCTTAGAGTTCAGTCAAAGATCTCAATAGGTTATTTCGCGATCCTCAGTCATAAATAGCGCCAATAGAGGTGGATCTTGGTTTAACTGCCTTACTACCCAGCTATAAAAGGTACACATATTGGTACACAGAAATAAAAAAAGCCCCTAAGGGCTTTATCTATATACATTACTGGCGGAAGAGGTGAGATTCGAACTCACGGAGGACTTTCATCCTCGCCAGTTTTCAAGACTGGTGCATTCAACCGCTCTGCCACTCTTCCTATGCGAATTGAGAGGTAGATTATAGAGAACTTTTGATTAATCTCTCTAAATGCTTGGCTATGGCTAGGCTAGAGGTTAGGCCTGGGGACTCAAAGCCATATAAATTAAAGAGGCCGTGCAAAGAGTGCTGCTGCGGGCCATTAAAATAAAAATCCCCTGCTGGCGCATTCGAGGGAACAATTTTTGCCCTCACACCGGAATAATCAGGCTGCAAAGCGCCATCTTTTAGGGCGGGCCAATAGCGACGAACCGCAGCATAAAAGCCCTCGCCTCGTTTTGGGTCAACGGTGTAGTCAATTTGATCTTCTTGCTCAATATCGAGCCATTCCACATCGGGGCCAAACTTAGCTTGTCTTCCCATATCAAGAGTGAGATGCACCCCTAGGCCACCAGGCTCTGGGATGGGATAAATCAAATGACCAAATGGAGATTTGCCTGAGAGCGAAAAGTAATTGCCCTTAGCAAAATACGCCTTCGGAATTTGCTCCTTTGCCAAGCCTTCAATTTTTTGAGCAAGCGCTGGCGCACTCATGCCTGCACAATTCATGAGTAACTTTGTCTGAATTTGCATTCCATCAGCACCACCAATTTCCAACTCAAAACCGCCCGCCGCATGATTGCCAATCGGCTTTGCACTAATCAATGGTGATTGATAGGCAACCATACCGCCTGCATCTTCAAACCCTCCTAATAAAGACAGCATATATCCGTGACTATCCACGATGCCCGTGGAGGAAGACAGAATAGCGGCTGAACATTGCAGGTTTGGCTCCAATACTTTAGCGGCATCCCCGGAAATCATTTTGATCTCAGGTACGCCATTATTTTGAGCTTTATAGAGAATTGCTTGCAGGTCATCGATTTGCGTTTCATCTGCAGCTACGATGAGCTTGCCGTAGGCTTGAGTAGCTACTTGATGACTGCGGCAGTATTCATATAAGAGTCGATTACCTTGAACGCAAAGCTTTGCCTTTAGAGAATCCTTGGGATAATAAATGCCGGCATGAATCACTTCACTATTGCGAGCACTACTGATTGTCCCAAAAGCTGCCTCACGTTCGAGCAGAATGGTCTCACGGCCTTGTAAAGCCATTTCTCTGGCAACCGCTAATCCCACTACTCCGGCCCCTATAACAACGCAATCCACCTGTTCCATCTAGGACCCCTTTACCCGTCTTTTCTGATGCATCTTCTATTTCACCCTGTCTTTTTTAGTAGCAGCCTAGCTTTATTACTGAAATCGTAACATTTTCAGTGATTTACGGCCTTCTAAGGATGCTTATTGCTAAAATCAAACGATGAATTTAAGCACCAATTCAACCGTCACCATGACAAGTCAAAATGCACCTAAGGGCGCTCATAGCGCCGTCAATGTTGTCCTAGATACAGCGTATCAAGATATCGGCGCTGCTCAGTGGAAAAAGCTCTTTACCCAAGCTCGCACTGCGAAGTTAGAGCAATTCATTGCAGATATGCTTGCCGGTAAACATATTAATCAAAGCGAAGATCGCCCCGCCCTACATTCGGCATTACGCAATCTCTCTAAGTCACCAGTTTTAGTAGATGGGCAAGATGTGATGCCTGCCGTCTCCGGAGTATGGCAACGGATTGATGCGCTCTGCAATAAATGGGTTGGCGTTACTGATGTAATTCATATTGGTATTGGTGGCTCTGATTTTGGTCCACGCTTAGCCATTGAGGCACTGGCTCATGTCCCCGGCATTGAGAGTCGCGGCATGCGCATGCACTTCTTGGCTAATATTGATACCGCTGAATTGGCACGCATTTTGGCGCGTGCGCAACCCAATAGCACCCGAGTCATTATCGTCTCTAAGTCATTTACCACTTTAGAGACCACTATGAATGCCAAGGCCGTTGTAGCTTGGCTTCAGAATAGCGGCTGCACTAAAGGACAAATTGCCCGCTCACTCTTTGCAGTCACAGCCAATATTCCTGCGGCTAAAGATTTTGGCATTGAAGAAGAGAATATCTACCCTTTCTGGGATTGGGTTGGCGGCCGTTACTCTGTATGGTCTGCGGTTGGACTACCGATTGCTTTGCAATACGGCTTTAAAACTTTCCAAGACTTCTTAGCAGGTGCACATGCGATGGACTTGCATTTTAAGAATTCACCTCTAGAAGAAAATCTACCTGTCATCATGGCCTTGACCCTGCTCTATCAACAGGAAAAGAATAAGGTCAAGGCGTACGCTGCTATTCCTTATGCAGATGCTTTGGATTGGTTTCCGAAATGGTTGCAACAACTCGATATGGAAAGCAATGGCAAGAGCGTAGATCGGGATGGTAAGCCAGTAAAATACTCTTCTCCAATTGTCTTTGGTAGCGCCGGCAGTAATGCTCAGCATTCTTACTTCCAACTCCTGCATCAAGGTACAGAAATCATCCCCATTGACTTCATTGCCGTGCGTGAACCCATGAGTGATCGCCCAGAGTCTATTGCGCATCACCGCATCTTGCTATCAAACTGCTTGGCTCAAGCTCAAGCACTAGCCAATGGGAAGGATGATGCCAACCCTAATAATGTTTACCCAGGCAAGCGTCCGAGCAATTTCCTGCTCCTGCCAGAGCTCAATGCTTTTTACTTGGGCGCCCTTCTTGCTCTTTATGAAAATCGTGCAGCCACACTCGGTGCGCTCTGGAATATTAATAGTTTTGATCAACCTGGCGTTGAATACGGAAAGGTTCTAGCCAAGCCGATTGAGCAAGCCTTAGCCAGCAACCAATCTGACATTGTTGCCAGCGACAATATTGATGCGGTAACTGCTACCAGAATCAACTTCTTAAACTCAAAGAGTTAATTAATAAACCCCTAAGCATTTTTCCTGAAGGATTTGTAATGCAATTGTCTCCATCGATTTTTAAGGCTTACGATATCCGCGGCATTATTGATGAGACTTTAGATCCTTCAATCGCCAAACTGATCGGCCAAGCTTTTGGCACTGAGATGCGTGAACTGGGTGAGATCGACATCGTGATTGGTCGTGACGGACGCTTATCTGGCCCTAGCCTGATTGAGGCGCTGACTGAGGGTTTACTCTCTACCGGCATTAACGTCATTGATTTGGGGATGGTGGCAACACCAATGGTTTACTTTGCTGCCAACCACACGATTGCTGGCAAGACCCCTAAGTCTGGGATCATGATTACCGGCAGCCATAACCCACCTAATTACAACGGCTTCAAGATGGTCTTGGGTACCGCCGCTATTTATGGAGAGCAGATTCAAGATCTGCGCAAACGCATCGAAGCCAAGAAATTTGTCACAGGCCAAGGCACGCGTAGCACTTTTGATATTTTTCCGATGTATCTCAAGTACATCGTTGGCGATGTCAAAATCGCTCGCCCGATGAAAATAGCAGTCGATTGCGGGAATGGTGTTGGTGGTGCATTTGCCGGAAAGTTATTTAGGGCTCTAGGCTGCGAAGTGGAGGAATTATTCTGTGAAGTCGATGGTCATTTTCCGAATCACCATCCTGATCCAGCCCATATTGAGAACTTACAAGATCTCATTAGGAACCTACAGACTACCGATAATGAATTAGGTCTCGCCTTTGATGGTGATGCCGATCGTTTGGGTGTTGTCACTAAGGATGGTCAAGTGATTTTCCCGGACCGTCAGATGATGCTCTTTGCTAAAGACGTTCTGTCCAGAAATCCTGGCGGCCAGATTATTTACGATGTGAAGTGTACCCGCAACCTGGCTACCTTTGTTAAAGCACATGGTGGCGTGCCACTGATGTGGAAAACCGGTCACTCCTTAGTCAAAGCTAAGTTAAAAGAAACTGGCGCCCCACTCGCTGGTGAGATGAGTGGTCATATCTTCTTCAAAGACCGTTGGTTTGGATTTGATGATGGCCTCTACACTGGTGCTCGCTTGTTAGAAATCCTCAGCAAAGAAGAGAATCCGAGCGATTCCCTCAACAATCTTCCTAATGCAATTTGCACTCCTGAATTACAACTCGCTTGTGCTGAAGGTGAACCATTTGCATTGCTAGAAACCATTAAAGCCAATGCCAAGTTCCCCACTTCTGAGTCTATTAATACGATTGATGGAGTACGTGTGGAGTACGCCGATGGCTTTGGCCTAGCTAGACCTTCCAACACCACTCCAGTGGTGGTCATGCGTTTTGAGGCAGATAGCCAGGAGGCAATTAAGAGAATCCAGGCAGAATTCAAGGTTGTGCTGTTGGCTGCGAAGCCAGGGGCAAAGCTACCGTTCTAACTACCCACCTTGGTTACTTGCATATTAACGATCTCTAAAATATTCTTTTAATGATGCGATTGAGGGCGATTAATAAATGAATTTTTCCAAATCGTTCTTAGGCCCAAAGGTATTCAAACTTTATTAATACCTACAACTTTATAACCGAGGAAGAGGGTTTGCCACTGGACAAGTGGAGAACCTTCTGAAGCCCTTAACCCAATCGCACCTCTTTTGAGTTAACCCCCCAAAGGGCCTAGAAGTAAACATGGCCACAAAAATCAAAAATTACACGAAAATACCCTGTCTCGATTAAGATTTCGTATGAATTCAACCATTAGCACCTCCATTGCGTTTGACTACCCCCAGCAAAATTCTGAGGGGACAACCTGCACCGCTCAAGCCTGGGCTAAAACCCCCACTCATTTGGGTGATTCTGAAAAAGCTACTGTGCTTGCGCGCATTAAACAGCTCTTGATAGAAAAAGATGCCGCTTTAGTGGCTCATTACTATGTCGATGGGGATATTCAGGATCTCGCAATGGAGACTGGTGGCTATGTTGCTGACTCTTTAGAAATGGCACGCTTTGGTAAAAACCATGCCGCCAAGAACCTAATTGTTGCTGGCGTGCGTTTCATGGGTGAATCTGCCAAAATTCTCAGCCCCGAGAAGCGCGTATTTATGCCGGATTTAGATGCAACCTGCTCTTTAGATTTGGGTTGTGATGCTGCTGACTTTGCTACATTTAGATCTTTGTATCCTGATCGCGTAGTAGTTGTCTATGCCAACACTAGCGCAGCAGTCAAAGCCCAGGCAGATTGGATGGTCACCAGTTCATGTGCATTAGCTATCGTGCATCAACTCAAACTTGAGGGCAAAAAAATTCTATGGGCACCTGATCGTCATTTGGGCCGCTACATCCAAGAGCAAACTGGTGCTGATATGTTGTTATGGAATGGTGCTTGCATTGTTCATGATGAATTTAAAGCGGTGGAGTTACAACTTTTAAAGGCTACCCATCCCAATGCCATGATTTTAGTTCACCCGGAATCACCGCAAGCAGTCGTAGATCTTGCCGATGTTGTGGGCTCTACCTCTGCCATGATTAAAGCGGTGGTTGAAGGCTCTGCTACTGAATACATCGTAGCCACCGATAAGGGCATCTTGCATCGCATGCGTCAACTTGCCCCCAATAAGAAACTGATCGAAGCCCCTACTGCAGGCAATAGCGCAACCTGCAAAAGTTGCGCCCACTGCCCTTGGATGGCCATGAATGGCTTACAAGGGATTTTGGCTTGCCTAGAAAATGCTTCTGGTGAAATCTTTATCGAAGAGCCTACTCGAATCAAGGCACTGGGCTGTATTGAGCGTATGCTGGATTTCACAACAAGCCATCCCGACCTCCTAGCAAAAGCCCAGCATGGCTTTGTAAAAAACATTGGTGCAGCTTAAAAATATGTTTGATTACAACGAAACCTTAGAGCAAGCCCGTCAACGCAATATTCATGATGCGCTGATGGAAGATATTGGTACAAATGATTGGACAGCTAAGTTGGTGCCCAATAAGTCGGTGCAAGCACAACTCATCGTGCGCCAAGCAGCAGTTCTTTGTGGTGTTGACTGGTTCGAAGGTACGCTCAGGAAATTAGATCAGAATGCAACCATCACTTGGCATTACATCGAAGGTGACATGATGGCGTCCGATACCAAGGTGTGCGACATCACTGCTGATTCAAGAGCTCTACTCTCTGCTGAACGCCCTTGCATTAACTTTCTACAAACCTTATCTTGGACTGCCAGCATTACCCGCCAGCACGTTGATGCGATTGCTGGGGCAAGTCCAAATCCTCATGGTTGCGCTGTATTAGATACCCGTAAAACTATTCCCGGGTTACGTCAGGCGCAAAAGTACGCGGTACGCGTTGGCGGCGGACAGAATCAACGCCTTGCCTTATGGCACGGTATTCTGATTAAGGAAAATCATATTGCTGCAGCAGGTGGCATTGCTGCAGCACTCAAAGCTGCAGCAGATTTACATTCTGGGGTGGATATTCAGATTGAAGTAGAAAGCTTTGCGGAGCTGGAAGAAGCTCTAGCTGCGGGTGCAAAAAGTATCTTGATTGATAACTTTACTACCGAGCAAATGAAAGAAGCAGTGACATTTACTGCCGGACGCGCTCTACTGGAGGCATCAGGTGGAATCAACCTAGATCAAATGCGTGTCATTGCTGCTACGGGTGTTGATCGCATCTCCCTTGGGAAGCTTACCAAGGATGTCAATGCGGTAGATTTCTCAATGCGAGTGTTGACCTAACTACTAGTCTTATGTTTCTGGATTCTCAGAAGTGCCTTCAGCCTGAGGGGTCAAAATTGTAGGATAAGAAACCGCCCAGGTACCTGGGTAGTCACGGCTGTAGTGCAGCCCCCTACTTTCTCTTCGCATTAAAGCTGAACGTACGATCAACTCTGCACACTCGAGCAAGTTACGCAGCTCAATTAGATCTCGTGTGACCTTAAAGTTAGCGTAATACTCTTGTACCTCATACCTTAATAGCTTTATGCGATGCAATGCCCGCTCTAATCGACGATTGGTTCTCACAATACCGACATAGTTCCACATCAAAGAACGTAACTCATCCCAATTATGGGCAATCACCACTTGTTCATCAGCATCTTCTACCTGACTCTCATCCCATAGAGGAAGTTTTGGCAGGATTGGTGTTTTAAGTTCTGCTATATCAGCAGCAGCAGCTTTACCAATCACAATGCATTCCAATAAGGAATTGCTGGCCAAACGATTAGCGCCATGCAAACCTGTATAGGTTGCCTCACCCACTGCATATAAACCCGCCAAGTCTGTGCGACCTTTGAGATCAGTGACCACACCACCGCAAGCGTAATGCGCTGCTGGCACAACTGGAATAGGCTCTTTAGTGATATCTAAACCCAAGCTCATGCAACGCGCATAGATCATTGGAAAGTGTTCTTTAATAAACGCTTCGCCTAGATGAGTAGCGTCTAGGTGCACATAGTCGAGGCCATGCTTTTTCATCTCAAAGTCAATGGCTCTAGCCACAATATCACGCGGAGCTAATTCATTGCGCTCATCATGCTCTGGCATAAAACGAGTGCCATCAGGAAGCTTGAGTAAACCGCCCTCACCGCGCATTGCCTCCGTAATGAGGAAGGTGCGATCGCCGGGGTGATACAGGCATGTCGGATGAAACTGAATAAATTCCATATTGCCAATGCGACAACCTGCTCGCCAAGCCATGGCAATACCGTCACCAGTAGCAGTGTCAGGATTACTAGTGTAGCGATACACCTTACCAACACCACCAGTAGCTAGCACTACAGACTTCGCCTCGATGGTTTCAACGCGATTATTTTTAATATCTAGTGCATACACACCATAGCAACGATTCGGCTTAGTACGTTGAGTCTTTGCATCTAGATGGCGATTGGTGATCAGATCTAACGCAATCCAATGCTCTAGTAATTGAATATTTTTATGGGCTCGTGCTTTATCAAGCAATACCTCATGAATGGCCTTACCAGTAGCATCGGCTGCGTGGGCAATGCGACGATGACTATGGCCACCTTCGCGCGTTAAATGCAAACCCATTGGCCCAGATTCATCGGCTGTAAATGGTACCCCTTGATCAACCAACCAACGTATTGCGTCAGCGCTTTCTTCAGCGATATAGCGTGCAGTAGCCTCGACCACCAAACCAGCGCCAGCATCTAGGGTATCTGCTACATGAGAATCAGTGCTGTCGTGCTCTTTATCCACCACGCCGACGATGCCACCCTGAGCCCAGGAAGTTGCCCCTTCGCCCAGCGCTCTTTTGGCCATCACAATGACTGGCTGAGTCTCAGCCATATGTAATGCTACGGTTAATCCGGCGAGGCCTGCTCCAATAATAAGAACAGGTAATTCAGCTTTAGCATCTGCTTGAGGTGTTGAGGGTTTTGAACTGGCCATACTTCATTCTAAAGGGCAATGTGATTTTGGTCTTGAAGGTAGCTTCTGATCGGAAAAGACTCCCCTGAAAGAAGTCTTTTCCATTTGCTATTAAAAATTAAGGTACTTATGCCGTACTGACAACCTTCTGTCTAGCCGGATCATTGGTTCCATAACCCACTACTGCAGCAGCTTGACCGCCTTTAGCTAGCCGGACGGCGCAATACTTAAACTCCGGAATCTTCCCAAACGGATCTAAGGCGGCATTAGTAATCAAGTTTGCCGCAGCTTCATAGTAAGCAAATGGAATAAAGATCACGCCACGAGGCGTGCCATCGTCTCTACGCACGTGAATCCCCACCTCACCACGTCTTGATTGCACGGTAATCACATCACCAGCAGAAACGCCTAGCTGGGTCATATCCTCACCATTCATGGAGACGGTAGCTAATGGCTCAATCGCATCCAGTACAGTAGCACGGCGCGTCATACTGCCAGTATGCCAATGCTCTAGCTGACGGCCTGTAATCAACACAAATGGGTAATCTGCATCTGGACGCTCATTAGCCGGAATAATGTCAGCAGGTACAAGCTTAACTTTGCCATCAGTCGTTGCAAAATGATCATCAAATACGATTGGGCGACCAGGATCTTCAGCAGATAAACAAGGATAGGTCACGCTAGATTCTTTTTCGAGACGCTCCCAGGTAATGCCATTGATCGCTGCATGCATCGCTTGACGCATTTCGTCATAGACCTCTGCAACCCCAGCATCAGGACCTTGGTAGTTCCAGTTCAAGCCCATGCGTTTAGCGATCTCCTGAATAATCCACAGATCAGGCTTTGCATCGCCGGGAGGATTAATCGCTTTCTTACCCATCTGCACCATACGGTCGGTATTACTTGCTGTACCAACCTTCTCCGGCCATGCGCTGGCTGGAAGCACTACGTCCGCTAGGAGTGCAGTTTCTGTCATAAAGATATCTTGAACCACCAGATGCTCTAAAGAGGCCAAGGCATGACGAGCATGATTCAAATCAGGATCACTCATCGCTGGGTTCTCACCCTCGATATACATACCGCGAATCTTGTCTGCATCACTATCGGGTGCAATGATCTTATGCATAATCTCTACTACTGTATAGCCAGGTTTTTTATCTAAAGGGGTATCCCAGAATTTTTCAAACCATGCATGTGCTGCAGGATTATCAACCCGTTGATAGTTCGGGAACATCATCGGAATCAATCCCGCATCACTGGCACCTTGTACGTTGTTCTGACCGCGTAATGGATGCAAGCCAGAGCCAGGCTTACCAATTTGACCGGTAATGCTCACTAAGGCAATTAAGCAACGGGCATTATCAGTACCATGTACGTGCTGGCTAACGCCCATGCCCCACAACACCATTGCCGACTGAGTAGTAGCAAATTCACGAGCAACTTCACGCAAAGTTTCTGCTGGAATACCGCAGACAGGCGCCATTGTCTCAGGACTATAACCTTTAATATTTTCTTTAAGGGCCTCAAAATTATTAGCGCGATTTTGAATAAAGTCTTGATCAACCAAACCTTCTTCAATAATCGTATAGATCATGGCATTGAGCATTGCCACGTCAGTATCAGGCTTGAACTGCATGTTGCGCCAAGCATGCTTACTAATCTCAGTGCTACGAGGATCGCATAGCACAATTTTTGCACCCCGTTTAGCGGCATTTTTAAACCAAGTTGCCGCTACTGGATGATTGGCAGTTGGATTGGATCCAATTAAGAAAATCATGCTGGAATGCTCAACATCATTCACCTGGTTGCTGACCGCACCAGAGCCAACACCTTCAAGCAATGCCGCAACAGAAGATGCATGACAAAGACGCGTGCAGTGATCTACGTTGTTGCTACCAAAACCTGTGCGAACTAATTTCTGGAATAAATAGGCCTCTTCGTTACTACCCTTAGCTGAACCAAAGCCAGCTAATACTTTTAAGCCGTGTTTCTCTTTGAGTTTTTTCAGTCCACCACCAGCAACTTCCAAAGCCTCTTCCCAAGTTGCTTCACGGAAGACGCTTGACCAGTCTTGTGGATTCTGAATAGCATTTTCATCTTTAGGGACACCAGTCTTACGAATCAAAGGTTTTGTTAAGCGCTGTGGATTATGGATGTAATCCATACCAAAGCGGCCCTTAACGCAAAGGCGATTGTGATTAGCGGGTCCATCACGGCCCTCCACGCTAACAATCTTTTCATCTTTTACGTTATAGGTAATTTGACAGCCTACGCCACAGAATGGGCAAACTGAATCCACCTTACGATCGACGATTTGTGAACCAATCAAACCTTTTGGCATCAAAGCACCCGTTGGGCAAGCTTGGATGCACTCACCACAAGCAACGCAGGTGCTATCGCCCATTGGATCATTGAGATCAAATACGATCTCGCTATGGCCGCCACGCATGGCGTAACCGATCACATCGTTAACCTGCTCTTCACGACAAGCACGGACACAACGATTACATTGAATACAAGCATCTAAGTTCACTGCCATTGCTGGATGAGAGATATCACTAGCAACTTTCTCACGGCGCAATGCTTTGAGTTCCGGACGGACTGTCACATCCATACGCGCAGCCCAAGTACTGAGTTCACCATGTTGATTCTGTTGCTCTTCTTCCTTGCTATCGCCTACCCACTTGAAGCCTTCATTCGGCATATCGGAGAGCAACATCTCTAACACTAGCTTCTGACTCTTAACAGCGCGTTCGCTATTGGCTTTGACTTCCATGCCAGGAGTAGCACTTCGACAGCAGCTAGGTGCCAAGGTACGCTCGCCATTGATTTCAACTACGCAAGCACGGCAATTACCATCGGGACGATAGCCGTCCTTAAAGCACAGATGCGGAATATCCACACCATGGCGTTTAGCAGCCTTGAGAATAGTTTCACCTTCGTATGAAACGATAGTTTTGCCATCAAGCTTGAACTCAACTGTTTGCAGTTCGAGCGCTTTAGGATTGGTTGGTGCGTTCATATTTATCTTATCTTTCCCTAAGTTCTATCAAGCAACTTCTTGCGGGAAATATTTATGGATACAACGAATCGGATTGGGTGCGGCTTGACCTAGGCCGCAGATCGAGGCATCCACCATCACAGTAGCCAAATCTTCGAGGGTCTCTTGATCCCAAGACTTGGCTTGCATCAATTTCGCAGCTTTGCCAGTGCCAACACGGCATGGGGTGCATTGGCCGCAACTCTCATGCTCAAAGAAGTGCATGACATTAAGCGCCATATCTCGCGCTTTATCTTTATCGCTAAAGACCATTACAGCAGCAGAGCCAATGAAGCATCCATAGGGTTGCAAGGTATCAAAATCTAGTGGAATGTCATTCATGGTCGCAGGCAAAATACCACCTGATGCCCCGCCTGGTAAATAGCCGTAGAAGTGGTGACCGTCTTGCATGCCATCACAATACTCATCAATGAGTTCTTGAATAGTGATGCCCGCTGGAGCCAACTTCACACCGGGGTTCTTCACGCGCCCGCTCACGCTATAGCTACGCAAGCCTTTGCGATCATGACGACCATAAGAGCTAAACCACTCTGGTCCGCGCTGCACAATATCTCGTACCCAGTACAAAGTTTCAAAGTTATGCTCAAGTGTTGGGCGACCAAAAAGACCAACTTGTGCAATGTAAGGAGGGCGCATACGTGGCTCACCACGTTTGCCTTCGATACTCTCAATCATGGCGGATTCTTCACCGCAGATATAAGCGCCAGCACCACGACGCAATTCAATTGAAGGCAATTTGAATGGGGGGTTGGCTTTGAGTTTGGCTAATTCTTTTTCAAGCAACTCACGGCAACCGTGATATTCGTCACGCAAGTAAATGTAGCAAGAATCAATTCCAACAACATTCGCCGCAATGAGTAAACCTTCTAAGAAACGATGCGGATCACGCTCTAAATACGTGCGATCTTTAAATGTTCCAGGCTCGCCTTCGTCAATATTAACCGCCATCAGCTTAGGCGCCACTTGGTCTTTCACAATGCGCCACTTGCGCCCTGCTGGGAAACCAGCACCGCCTAATCCGCGCAAGCCAGAATTTTCCATAGCCTTGATGATGCTTTCGTCATCAAACTTACCTTGGGCAATGTCTGTTGCTAAGGCATAACCGCCTTTAGCGCAATAGGCTTCGTAACCAACATAGCTTGGTGAAATTGCTTGATTCTGGCCTTGAGGAGAAACGCCCTTCTCAGCCAATGCCGCAGGATCAAAACTCGCATCGTCTCTTGCTAGTGGCTGAGTTGTCATCTTATTATTCACCGCTGCAGTGACTTTGTCTATCGTTGCAAAGATAACGGGATACTGATGTACTACCGCTACTGGCGCTTGCTCGCAACGACCTACACATGGGGCCGCAATCACTTTGACATTGGGATTACCCAAGATCGCAGGTAATTTTGCTAAGAGATTTTGTGCGCCAGCTAACTCACAGGACAGACCATCACAAACACGCACGGTGATATCTGCCACCGGATCATTACCGCGCACTACTTCAAAATGGTGATAGAAGGTAGCAACTTCATAAACTTCTGCCATTGGCAAATTCATTTCTTTTGCCAAAGCAACTAAATGACGGTCATGCAAAGCACGATATTCATCATTTAATTTGTGTAAATTTTCAATCAATAAATCACGACGGTGCGATGATTCCCCAATCAACTGACGTACTTCAACTAAAGAAACGTCATCTGCTTGACGACCTTTCAGCTTACTTTTGCGACGAATGGTCTCCCTTAAGTCATCCGCAGTTGCTACAGCAACAGCTTTGACTTCTCCTGAGGGTTTTGGGTGATTCATATTTTGTAGTCTCTAATTTCTAGTCGCGCCGATTGAATTGTTGATTCTTAAGCATTTAGCCATATATAGCGACCTGCAAAATCATCGAGTGATTTTGGGTTATTTCGACCTCTAAGTCCTTGACGGCGCTCAAGGGATTAAAACTAGGGTTTACCCTAATCTATAGCAGGGATGGGGATGGCTTGTCGCCGGGCGGCAGTGTGTAGTCGAGCTTGCGCTCGTAAAGCCGGGCCTTATAGCAGTCGTTATAGCCTTGGCTACCAATATTCCAACCAATCGAGGTGCAATCCTGTTGCGCTGCTGACTCGATACTTCCACAGCCAGATAAGGTCATAGCAGAAAGAATGGGTACCAGGAGAAGTGAGCGCAATTTAGGTGAATTCATCCCATAAGTCTACTTGATTTTAGGGAGAGTTCGAGGGAAAACATCCACTTGTGTAACTTTGGGTTTCCCAGTAAAAATAACTACCCATCCAACAACAAGAAATCAATAGAACCGGAGACAACAATGAAGTTATTCATCCAAAAACTTGCCGCGCTAGGCTTTTTGCTAAGCGCCCTGCTACTTGGCAATTATGCAACCGCTCAAAATCAAGAAGGCTTTACCCCCCTAATCGATGGCGTCAGTCTTTCTGGCTGGAATATTATCGGCAACGCTAATTGGCAGATTGGCAACGGTATGATTATGAGCGACAAGCCTGCCGGCTTCTTAGTCAGCTCTGCAAGGTATAAGAACTTTATTATTCGCGCTGAATTTTGGGCCGAGTCAAATACCATAGTGGCATTTTCATTCGCTGCCAAAATCCCAACCAAGTTACTGCTGGCAATGCGTATGAGGTCAATATTTGGGATACGCGACCTGGACAAGAATATTCAACTGGCGCAATTGTGGATGTCGCCAAAATCAATCCAATTCATAAAGCCGGTGGCCGTTGGAATACGATGGAAATTGTTGCAAATGGTAGTCATTTCAAAGTGACGATGAATGGCGTCGTGACGGTTGCCGATGGCCAAGACAGTAAATTTTCAGAAGGCCTCATTAGCCTTCAATCTGCCGGCGGTACGATCAAGTTCAGAAAACTAGAAATCAAACCAATTTAATTAGTCATCGCAATACTTTCCGCAGCACTCCATTAAGGGCTAGATAAATCTAGCCCTTAATCTATTGAAATTTAAGCGGAGGGGAACCCAGCTTTTTGTGGCCACCTATTATTAAAAACCTGAATTGCAGATTTTTCATAAACGCCCGCCTTCATAAATGGCTCTGCAGCAATCCAAGCTTCGGCCTGAGGTCGACTGGGAAAATCAATCGCCAACAAACTACCAACAACCGTCTTTCCATCTTCTGAGGTCAGAGGTCCGGCGAAAGCGATCTGCTCAGCCATTTTCCCAAGATACTCAAGATGTGCTGGTCGCACCTCGACCCTCAAATGAGCAGTTCCGGGACGGTCTGTTAGCCAGAATGCAAAAATCATTTCATCTCCATATTTTTTTATATTGATTATGAAATCTTAATCTATTTGGATTTACCAAACTTGCTTCTTGCCATCAATCCAGGTTTCTTTGACTTTAATCTTGCGAATTTTTTCAATAGGAGTCTGTCTAGGGTTTGCAGACAGAACAACCAAGTCGGCCTGTTTACCCACTTCCAAACTACCTAACTTGTCATCGGAAAACATTTCATAGGCTGAGTTAATAGTGACAGCACGAATCGCATCATCAACTGACACCCGCTCATCTGGACCCAATACTTTACGAGGAGGCTTTTGCCATAAACGCCCAGCGCCCTCTGTGATGTAGTTCAAGGGCCCCACATTCGATACGGGAGAATCACTGTGATACGCAAAGCGTGCGCCCTCTTTCTTAAAGGCCGCAGAAGGATCAATACGATTAGCGCGCTCAGGACCAACAATATGATTGTGAAATGCTTCACCCCAATAATCTACATGGCCAATCGTGAATCCTGGTATCACTCCCAATTGCGCAGCTTTTTTAACTTGCTCTGGAGTATTAATAGTGAAATGCTCAATACGTAAACGGCGAGCCTTAGGATCGGGATTGCCTGCTAACAATTTGGCATAGTTATTCAAAGTTTGCTCGACAGTGCGATCACCATTTGCGTGAATAGCAAGTTGCCAGCCTTGATCAAAAAGTGGTTTGATTTGATTAAAGATCTCATCATCTTTGTAATCTAAATTTCCACGAAATTGAGTGCCCTTTGGATAGTCATAAGGTTGATTTAAGGCGGCCGTTAGTCCTTGAGTAGAGCCATCCGCAACAAATTTGATACCAACAAAACGTAAACGATCATCCCCATCGTTAGGTTTGATGGCGGTAAAACCTTTGGTTAGCAGTGGGCCATACAGGTATGCTCTGACCCGAATCGGAAAATCATCGCTATGGGTCACTGCTTTAAATAATTTCAATTCATTATCTAATCCCAGCATCAGGCCCAGCGTAATTTCAGCGGAAGTAGTAACGCCCTTCGAAGCAATATACTTCGCCGTTTTCTGCATTGCACGAGCTAAGTCAGCATCGCTTGGAGGTGACATCTTTTTAACCAAAGGCAAAATGGCAGATGCCTCTACCACTACCCCTGTCAGCCGCCCTTGAGCGTCTTTCATATAAATGCCACCTTCGCCTGGATTGGGAGTCTTGTCATTAATTCCCGCAAGCTCAAAGGCTTTGTGATTGGCATAAGCAATATGCCCCGATTGATTCATCACCAGAATCGGGATCTCAGTAGACACCTTGTCCAAGATATCCGCAGTCAGCTCAGCCATAAAAGGAGATGTGCGCGAGGGGTCTACACCAAAAGCAGCTAACCATTGGCCTTTTGGAAGTGTTTTAAGGCTGGCCTTGAGTTTTTGGCTTAAGGTTTCCAAGGTATCGTATTGATCTGAGAAGTTCGATAAGTTCAGCCACATTTCCTCGGTGATTGCAGTCATCAAAATGTGAATATGGGGCTCAACAAAACCCGGCATGAGCGTTTGACCTTTGAGGTCAACTACCTTAGTTGTAGTTGCTTTCCATTCTTTAATGACAGTATCTTTTTTACCAACAGCTACGATTTTTCCACCCTGCACTGCGAGCGCTTGAACTTCTTCGTTCTTATTGTTAACGGTCACAATAGGTCCGCCATAAAAAATGGTGTCAGCTACCTGGCTAGTTGCTGCAGATGTAGTTTGATATGCAGTAATCAAACTAAGTGAAATGAGGGCTGCTTGGAAAAAACGTTTCATTGATAGGATCCTATTTTGAATTCTCTATAGAAAGCACAGCTTAGCTGAAATCATGCGCGATGCCTATACAGTAAAGCCCTAAAGAAAAAACCACCCGAAGATGGTTTAGGACTACTTGGCGGAAGGGGCGGGATTCGAACCCGCGGTAGGCTATTAACCTACGTACGCTTTCCAGGCGTATGACTTAAACCGCTCATCCACCCTTCCGGAAACCATCGATTATAGGTTAACAAAAGGGTGAAAGCGGGATTTGCTTAGAGCGCCTCTTTGAGTTGGTCCAAAATTGCTGGATTTTCCAGAGTAGAGGTATCTTGCGTAACCTCTTCGCCTTTAGCAATCACACGTAATAAGCGACGCATAATCTTGCCTGAACGAGTCTTAGGCAAATTATCACCAAAGCGCACATCTTTAGGCTTGGCAATTGGGCCGATCTCTTTACCAACCCAGTTACGCAACTCAGTAGCAATCTTTTTAGCTTCATCACCTGTTGGACGACCGCCTTTCAGAACGACGAATACGCAAATGGCTTCACCTGTCATATCGTCGGGACGACCCACCACCGCAGCTTCAGCAACCAATGGATTGGCTACCAAGCAAGATTCGATTTCCATGGTACCCATACGGTGACCGGAAACGTTCAAGACATCATCGATACGACCAGTAATGGTGAAGTAACCAGTCTCTTTATTTCGAATCGCACCGTCACCAGCAAGATACAAAGTGCCGCCTAATTCCTCTGGGAAATAGGACTTCACAAAACGATCGCTATCGTTCCAAATGTTACGAATCATCGAAGGCCATGGACGCTTCACAACCAAGATACCACCTTGGCCATTTGGTACATCATGACCGACTTCATCCACAATCGCCGCCATGATGCCTGGCAATGGCAAGGTGCATGAACCTGGAATCATTGGTGTTGCACCCGGCATTGGAGAAATCATATGGCCACCAGTTTCGGTTTGCCAGAATGTATCTGCAATCGGACAACGTGAGCCACCGACATTCTCGTAGTACCACATCCAAGCTTCAGGGTTAATTGGCTCACCTACCGACCCCAAGAGACGCAAGGAAGACAAGTCGTAGCTCTTAGGATGGATAGTTTGATCATTACTAGATGCTTTGATCAAGGAACGAATTGCTGTTGGTGCTGTATAGAAAATCGTTGCTTTATGTTTTTGGATCATGTCCCAAAAACGACCTGCATTTGGATAGGTAGGGACACCTTCGAACACAATCTCAGTCGCGCCCACTGCGAGCGGGCCATAAGTAATATAGGAGTGTCCAGTAACCCAACCAATATCGGCAGTACACCAAAACACATCGTTTGGCTTAATGTCAAAGGTCCACTTCATGGTCAAAATAGCCCACAATAGGTAACCGCCGGTAGAGTGCTGAACACCCTTTGGCTTGCCTGTAGAACCTGAGGTATAGAGAACAAAGAGTGGATGCTCTGCACTCACCCACTCTGGCTCGCAAGTGGAAGATTCATTGGCAACAACATCGTGCATCCAAGAATCGCGGCCAGCAGTCATGGGAATATTACCGCCGGTACGCTTGTACACAACGACATTTTTAATTTTTTCACATTCACCTAAAGCAAGCGCCTCATCAACTATTACTTTCAGTGGTAAAGCTTTACCGCCACGGAATTGCTCATCAGCAGTAATCACCGCTACCGCACCAACGTCAACAATTCGCTCTTGCAATGATTTAGCTGAGAAGCCACCAAACACCACCGAGTGAGTTGCACCAATACGAGCACAAGCCTGCATGGCAACAATGCCTTCAATCGACATCGACATATAAATAATGACGCGGTCACCAGATTTGATGCCCATCTTGCGCAAGGCATTTGCCATTTTGCAAACACGCTCAAGCATGTCTTTATAAGTAACGTTAGTTACCTTGCCATCATCAGCTTCAAAAATGATGGCAACCTTATCGCCCAGGCCATTTTCAATTTGGCGATCTAAGCAGTTGTAAGAAGCATTGGTTAATCCATCTTCAAACCATTTATAGAAAGGCGCTTTAGTTTCATCCAAAACCTTCGTGAAAGGCTTCTTCCAATAGATATTCTCTTTAGCAAGACGCCCCCAAAAACCCTCATAATCCTTTTCAGCTTCTGCGCAAAGCTGGTTATAAGCTTCCATTCCAGGAATAGCAGCGCCCTTTACAAAGTCTGCAGGTGGGTGAAATATGCGATTTTCTTGCTTTAATGGTTCCATGCTTTACAGCCCTCTTTTTAATAATCAGCCACTTATTTTCTGCATAATGAACACAGAATGACGGGGTTACACCCTTAAGAGCTAATAAGATAAGTGAAAACACGGGGGATTTGCTCTATGGCAAACCCTTAAAATAGGGCAAACCTTTACTAATTAAGTCCAAAAACATGACAAACATTAAACAAAATGACCTGATTCAAAGCGTGGCGGATGCCTTCCAGTTCATCTCCTACTACCATCCCAAGGACTTTATTGATGCGATGGGCAAAGCTTATGAGCTAGAACAAGGTGCAGCCGCCAAGGATTCCATCGCTCAAATTCTGACCAATAGCCGCATGTGTGCCGAGGGGCACCGCCCCCTTTGCCAAGATACTGGAATTGCCGTCGTATTCCTGAAAATTGGTATGAACGTTAAATGGTCAGACGCCACGATGAGCGTAAGCGATATGGTTAATGAAGGCGTACGCCGTGCTTATCTCAACCCAGATAATATGCTTCGCGCCTCCGTTTTAGCTGATCCAGCAGGCAAACGCAAAAATACTGGCGATAACACCCCCGCCGTTATCCATTATGAAATCGTCCCAGGTGATGATGTCGAAGTCATCTGCGCTGCTAAAGGTGGTGGCTCCGAGAACAAGGCCAAGATGGTCATGCTCAACCCATCTGATTCCATCGTCGACTGGGTCCTTAAAACAGTCCCCACCATGGGTGCAGGCTGGTGCCCTCCCGGTATCCTTGGAATTGGTATCGGCGGTACTCCTGAAAAAGCCATGTTAATGGCTAAAGAGTCATTAATGGGTCCTGTGGATATTCAGGAACTTATTGCTCGCGGGCCAAAAAACAAAGTTGAAGAATTGCGCCTTGAACTCTATGAAAAGGTGAATCAATTGGGGATTGGTGCCCAAGGTCTTGGTGGCTTAACTACTGTCCTAGACGTCAAGATTTTGGATTACCCAACCCATGCAGCCTCGCTCCCTGTCGCAATGATCCCAAACTGCGCTGCAACTCGCCACATCCACTTCCATTTGCACGGCGATGGTCCAGCCAAATTAGAAATTCCTTCTCTAGCCGACTGGCCAGATGTCACTTGGACCCCGGATACCAAAAAATCCAAGCGCATCAATTTGGATGCCTTGACTGCCGCAGAAGTCGCAAGCTGGAAACCAGGCGAAACACTGTTGCTCAACGGCAAAATTCTGACTGGTCGTGATGCTGCTCATAAACGCATTCAGGACATGCTCGCTAAAGGTGAAGAGTTACCGGTGAGCTTTAAGAATCGGGTGATTTATTACGTCGGCCCAGTTGATCCAGTGCGTGATGAGGTTGTTGGTCCAGCGGGTCCAACCACTTCTACTCGGATGGATAAGTTCACTGAGATGATGCTGGCAAAAACGGGTTTGATTTCCATGATTGGTAAAGCAGAGCGTGGCCCCGTTGCGATTGAAGCAATTAAGAAACATAAGTCTGCTTACTTAATGGCTGTTGGTGGTGCCGCTTACTTAGTCTCTAAAGCGATTCAAACTTCTAAAGTGGTTGGCTTTGCTGACTTAGGCATGGAAGCGATTTATGAGTTTGATGTCAAAGACATGCCAGTAACCGTGGCCGTGAACTCTGAAGGCATCTCGATGCATGAGACGGGTCCTAAAGAATGGCAAGCTAAGATCGGAAATATTCCGGTCAAGATTGTTTAAGCGCAGCTGACTACTTGGCACTGATCGGAGTTTTTGATTCTGGCGTTGGGGGCTTATCCATCTTGGATGAGGCCCTAGACCAACTTGCCGAGCACGATTACATCTATCTTGCGGACTCTACAAATACCCCCTATGGTGAAAAGTCGAGCGAATGGATTGCCGCTCGCAGTCTTACCTTATGCCAATACCTTGCCGAAGAAGGTTGCGACGCGATTGTGGTAGCTTGCAACACTGCCACCGCAGAAGCGATTAAGGACATTCGCCAGAAGTTGAATATTCCAATTATTGGCGTTGAGCCAGGGATCAAGCCAGCAGCAATGCAAACGCAGAACGGTATTGTTGGTGTACTCGCCACGGAAGCCACGCTTAATAGCGATAAGTTCAATGCCCTACTAGCAACGCTTCCTGCCAACTGCCAATTTATCAAGCAAGCGGGCGCTGGCTTAGTGCCACTAATTGAATCAGGAGATGCAGATAGTGAAGAAACGCTAGAGTTATTGGCTAAGCATTTGGAGCCCATTCAGGATGCGGGTGCTGATACCTTAGTTTTGGGTTGCACTCATTACCCCTTTCTTCGTAAAGCGATACGAAAGTTGTTAGGTGACAGCATTACCCTAATTGATACGAGTGAGGCAGTAGTTCGACAACTCAAGCGCCAGTTAGAGAATAAGGAGACTGTACATCCTGAAGATACATGTGGCTCTGTCGTATTCATTAGCAGTAAAGATGAAGTTACACTCTTGCGCATGGCTCAAGAGTTGATGTCTAGCGACTTAAGTGCGCATGCTATTTCAGCTAAATATCTAGGTGATCTCCAGTGAACACTTTTGTATCTCGCCTAGATCACCATCTTCCGTTTGACAAAACTGAACGTACCATCATTGTTATTGTTCTGCTAATGCATGCCATCTTTTTCATTGGCTTTCATAAGAGCATGCAGCCTAACACCCCTGACAATCCAGACGATTCCCGAGTGATGGCCAATCTAGTAAGTCCTGAAGCTGCAAAACAAGCTCAACCTCCGGCGCCACCACCACCTAAACCAAAGCAAGAAGAGAAAAAGAAGACCGTCAACGAAAAATCTACTCAAGCACCAACACCCCCGCAGTCTCAACAACAAGCAGCTACACCACCGAGTCAGCAGCCCAGCAAATCTGATGCACCCACTCCAAATGCTGCTGTTGCCCCCGCCACTAACGGCGGCGCGAGCGGCACACCCATTCAGACCGATATTGGTAAACTGGTCGTCGTATATCAACCGGATGCCGATGCCTATTACCCCTCGTTCTCCAAGAGATCGGGAGAGCAAGGTGAAGTGGTAGTGCGATTGATTATTGATGAAGGTGGCAACGTTGAGGATATTGCTTTATTGAAATCCAGCACATTCCCTCGACTAGATCGCGCTGCCTCCGATATTGGCAGACGCTATCGTTTCAAGCCATTTTTAGTGAACGGTTCACCCGCTCGAATTTCAACCAACCTTTTAATTAAATTTAATCTAAAGACCCAATAATATGAATACACCATTTGGCTTAGCAAATTTGTGGCTCGAGGGGGATTCAATCACCCGCTTTGTAGCGCTGGCGCTCTTACTCTGCTCAATCGTTACCTGGGTGATTTTGCTTTCCCGTTTTTGGGATCTGCGAAATCTCCGTAAGCTCAGCCCAGAACTGGACAAGTTTTGGCGCGCTACTTCATTTGATCAAGGTCTCTACTCCCTGACAAATCATGGAACGAATCCTTACTATCACATTGCAAAATCAGCCTTGGATGCATCCGCGCACCATCAAAGCCAATCCACCAATCATCGCGAGCTTTTGCAAACGCTGAACTACTCAGAGTGGATGGCTAGAAGTCTCAAGTACAGCATTGATGGCGTGACTGCCAAGTTACAAAAAGGTCTGACCTTCCTAGGCTCAACTGGCGCTACCGCCCCATTTATTGGTTTGTTTGGAACGGTTTGGGGCATCTACCATGCTTTGATTTCTATTAGTAGCTCTGGCAGCGCACAGCTTGACCAAGTGGCCGGCCCAATTGGAGAGGCCTTAATCATGACTGCCTTAGGTTTGGCCGTAGCTATTCCAGCAGTGCTTGGTTTTAACGCCGTCAATCGTGCTAACAAATTGTTTGTGGCTGATCTCAATCGCTTTGGCAATGATCTATTAGCGTATTTTGTAACTGGTGCTCGCGTAGATTCCGGAGAATAAGCATGTCTTTTCATATTCAAGACGACCAGAGCGACGACGGCATTATGGCCGAAATCAACATGACGCCCATGGTGGATGTCATGTTGGTCTTGCTGATTATCTTTATGATTACTTTGCCAGTGATCCAGCAAGCAGTGAAGGTGGAATTACCTAAAGCCAATAGCGTTCGCAACGAGGTTAAACCTGAATCAGTGCAACTCTCGATTGATGCCAAAGGTCAAATCTTTTGGAATAGCTCGGCGATCGACTTAAAGACTTTTGATGGCTACGCTCAAAAAGCAGCAGAGAAAGATCCTCAACCTGAAATTAATTTACGTGCCGACAAGTCTGTGAAGTATGAATATGTCGCGCAAGTACTTGCAGCATCACGCCGCGCAGGTCTTACTAAGCTGGGGTTTGTCACTGAGCCAGACTAAATTAGGGGCAGTCTAATCACCCTTGATCGGTGAGCACTTCTCTGCATAAGACTTCGTGCCCTCACCCATGGTGGAAGCCAAGATGCCGCCTTTAATCGTTTCAATCTTTTTCAGCTCACCCGTTACTCGATTAATAGTGGTTACTGACACCACAGTTCCAGCGCCATAGCGCACACCATCGAATTCTTCAGGCGGGAAAGATGTGTCTGTCAAAAATGAAATCTTATCTTTGGTAATCGAGACATTTTTAATTTCTTGAAGGCCTGCACTGCTCACCTGATCTAAATCACGCCCATCAAAATACACTTTGCCTTTTATGCTTTTGGAGCCCTCTGTTGGCGAGGCTACTTTTAAGACATACTCTTCAGTGAAGTCTCTTTCAGCCCGAATGCAATTGAAAGAAAGCGTTTCAGCGCTGATAGCGGCAGAGAAAATAGCAAAGCCCAAAAAGGACATTAACCGGCGCGATGAGTGGAATGGATGTATAGATATCATTAAAACATGGTGCCCGAGGCCGGAATCGAACCGGCACGACTTTTTTGAGTCGGCAGATTTTAAATCTGCTGTGTCTACCGATTTCACCACTCGGGCTCGCACTAACAGTAACTGCCGCGCTATATAAATCAAGACAAGCGTAATTTTAACATGTGAGGACATTATTACCCCAGAAGTCGTTCAATTCGGGCGCTAAGAGGAGAATGCCCAAAACGGCTAAAATATTCCCATGAAGTTTATAAGCAAAATCCAAGGGCTGCGCCCAGTTATTCGGGGCATCCTCTGGGTTGGCGGCGGTCTTTCGGTGGTCATTGGCATCATCTGCTTGGTCTATCTATTCTCGGCAAAGACTACGCTCTCCGGTAAGCAAACCATTCAAAGTCTTGGTGATGCCGTGGTCATCACTTTTGATGAGAGTGGCATCCCCCACATTAAAGCTAAGAGCTCTACTGACGCCCTCTTCGCACTAGGCTATTTACACGCTAGTGAACGTTCTTGGCAGATGGAAGTCAATCGTCGTCTAGCCAGTGGACGACTTTCAGAAATACTCGGATCGGAAACAGTTGCGATTGATCGCTTTATGCGCACACTTGGCATTAAACATGCCGCTGAAAATCAATTTGATCATTATCCCATTGCTGCCAAACGCTTGCTGCAATCTTATGCAGACGGTGTGAATGCTGGTAATCAACACTTAGGTTGGGCGCTACCTGTTGAATACTTCCTCACCAGCTCCAAACCTGGCTACTGGTCACCATCAGACAGCGTAGCTTGGATGTTGATGATGGCCTTAGATTTGGGTGGTAACTGGCAAAAAGAATTGCAACGCTTAGAGTTATCCCAATTCTTAACGACCGAACAAGTTTGGCAAGTACTACCGCCATTTGTTGCCGGTGACCCTGTGACGCGCATGGACTTTGCAAAGATGTATCGTGATAACAAGGTATTTAATCCAGCGCCGTCTACGGGCGAAAGCAAATTAAATAAGCTGCCAGCTAATCAGCTATCCGAACTGTCCACCAATGATCTTCCAGGCGGTAAAGATGGTATTGGCTCAAACAATTGGGCGCTCAGCGGTAAGAGTACCGTTAGCGGAAAACCTTTGCTGGCGAATGATCCTCACCTAGGCCTATCTGCCCCAGCAGTTTGGTATTTTGCTCACCTAGAAGCGCCCGGAATAAATGTCATTGGGGGAACGCTCCCTGGAATTCCAGCAGTTGTTTTGGGTAGAACAGATAAATACGCCTGGTCCTTCACCAACACCAATCCTGATGTACAAGATTTATATATCGAGCAACTAGATAGCAAATCTCCGGGCATGTATCGCGGACCAGATGGCCCGCTACCCTTTAAAGTTCGCCAAGAAATCATCGACATCAAAGATGCTGCACCATTAAGATTCTTGGTGAAAGAGACGAGGCATGGCCCGGTAATATCAGATGCCTACTCACGCGCAAAACGGGCGATCAATGCTGAAAAATTTGCAATAGCATTACGCTGGACCGCCCTCGATATCGAAAATCAATCAGTAGCAGGCCTACTAGAAATGAATCGCGCAGAGGATCTAGATGGTTTCAAAAAGGCACTGCGTAAAAACTATGCACCCATGCAAAACGTAGTGATGGCTGATTTAGAAGGAAACATCTCATACCAAGCCGCTGGTATAGCACCTAAGAGAATTCTGTATCAAGGTCTGTATGGCGTCGCCCCGGCTCTAGGCTGGGAGAAGCAATATGACTGGACGGAATACGTGCCTTTTGAACAACTGCCGGCGAGCAATAATCCTGAGCAGGGTTGGATAGCAACAGCAAATCAACAGATCATTGCCAGTAATGACCCCAATCCACTTACAGCTGATTGGGACCTACCAACCCGCTACGACCGAATTGTGGATCTCATTCAGGCGAAGAGTCAGCATGATTTCAATTCCATGAAAACCATGCAAGGCGATACCTTATCGCTTGGGGCTAGGCCATTACTAGAGCTTTTTAAAGCAAGCACACCAAATCATAAACTCGGTCCACAAGCCGTAGAAGTTTCCAAAGACTTTGATGGCGATATGCGTATAGATAGCGCAGCAGCACTCATCTTTAATGCCTGGGCTGATCAACTGACGCGCAACCTTTTTGCTCGTCTAAGCTATTTATTTACTGAAAATTATGGCGCTAGAAATTTTAGGGCTCCACTGATTTTGCAATTAGCCAATCCCAATAGCCCCTGGTGCGATAAACCTGGAACAGAAAAAATTGAAACTTGTGCAGAATCTTCAAATGAAGCCTATGCAAAGGCTCTCGATGAATTAAGTTCCCGCTACGGCAACGATCCAAGTAAATGGTCTTGGGGCAAAGGACATGTGGCTATTTCAGAACATCGTCCTTTGAGTAAGGTACCACTACTGGGGAGCTTCTTCAATTTAGAGACTCCTTTCGCTGGGGATAGCTTCACTGTTAATGTAGGAAGGCTTGAATTACTCCAGGCGGGCAATCCTTTTGAAACCAAACAAGCACCAAGTCTTCGCACGGTTTACGACCTATCCGACCTCGAAAAATCCGTCTTCATCTACCAGTCTGGTCAATCTGGTTGGGTCCAGAGCAAGCTCTACCGGAACATGCTGCCTTTATGGGCAAAAAACGAGTACTTGCCACTACAAATGAAGCCGAAAAATATCAATCATCAACTAGAGCTCACTACCAAACAAAAATAGGCTCAAGCCGTTTAGAATGATTTACTAGTACATTAACTATGGATACCAATAGGAATACAGTACCAATGAAAAAACTCTCCGCCCTGATCACCATCATAGCCGGCCTGATGGCTCTCCCCGCAACGAATGCGTTGGCAGCCTGGACTGAACTTGGCTCCAATGATGCGATGACTGTTTTGGTTGATCTCGATACATTAAAGCGGGATGGCGATAAGGCTCAAATCCTTTCAATGCTCGATTTAAAAAAACCAGGGGTCAATCCAACATCGAAAAAGGCTGTGAGCTCGCTTATTGGTCTAAATGAATATATCTGCTCCAATGGTACTTATCGCCCAATTGAATTTAAAGAATTTGCCGGCGCGAAAGGCAGTGGAAAAGTGGTTACTGATAACAAATCTCCCGATGCGCCATTTGAACCTGTAGTCAGTGGCTCTTGGACCGCTGGGGTATTTAACATTGCTTGCAAAGCTAAATAAGTTCGCCCCATTATTTAAGAGGTCAAGCCTTTGGGTTTGGCCTCTTATTTTTTGCCTACCCATCCTATCTAGTTGCGCTGCCCCTCTTGCAGCACTCGGAACTACAGGCACTGCCGCAGCAAGCTCGGTTGGTACCGCTGCTACATCGGCTGCAATTGCCAACCCCATGACAGCCACCAGCATTATCTCCACAGCCACGACAGGCAAATCTCCTTTGGAGCATGCAGCATCGGCGGCCACCAAGAAAGAATGTAGCTTTTTGAATGTTGTTGGTTCAAAACCCATCTGCGAAGATATCCCTATTCCGACGATTAACGATAAAAGTGAAGCCTATCTAGGTCCAGCTGATATGGTGGCTACACCCAGAAAGTAATACCTAGCAGCCTTAGCCAAGCTGACAATCAGGTCAAAATGCTTAGGCAGTTTAAAATGAGGGTTTAGACGTAATTCTTTCGAACTTAAGACATGAACCCAGAAAACTATTACCTCACTCTGACTTGCCCCAATCGTCCGGGCATTGTTGCCGCTGTATCCACTTATATCTATCAAGCCGGCGGCGATATTGAGGAAGCGCAACAGTTTGATGACAAAGATTCCAAGCGCTTTTTTATGCGCGTGAGTTTTAGCTGCTCAGTCGACGTCCAAACCTTAAGAAAAGGTTTTGTAGAAATCGCCAAGCGCTTCGAACTCACTTGGGATCTACGTGCCGTGAAAGATTTGAAGCGCGTATTAATCATGGCATCTAAATTAGATCATTGCCTGGTCGACCTACTTTATCGCTGGCGCATTGGTGAATTACCCATGATTATTTGTGGCATTGTCTCCAATCATCCGCGCGAGGTTTACTCAAGCATCGACTTTGCTGACATTCCGTTTTATCACCTACCAGTAACACCGGAGACTAAACCAGCACAAGAAGCCAGGCTACTAGATATTGTCGCTGACTCCAAAGTAGACATGGTGATCTTGGCACGCTATATGCAGATTTTGTCTGATGACTTGTCTACCAAATTATCTGGTCGCTGCATTAACGTACACCACTCTTTCTTACCCAGCTTTAAGGGTGCCAAACCATACCATCAGGCCCATGCACGAGGTATCAAGTTGATTGGTGCGACAGCACACTTTGTCACGAGTGATTTAGATGAGGGCCCAATCATTGAACAAGACGTCACCCGCGTCACTCATGGAGATACACCGGAAGATTTAGTTCGTAAAGGTCGTGACTTAGAGCGTACTGTTTTATCTCGTGCCCTACGTTACTACCTGTACGATCGCGTCTTGATTAATGGTACGACTTCTGTCGTTTTCTCAGACTAAGAGGATTAAGGCCGGACCCCTGGAGTTTCCAGTGGCATGCCTCTAGCGCGCCACATCAGAAACAACTCTAGCTGCGCCATCTCTGGAGAGCCGTACTCAAACTGTTGTGCCCTGACCCCACTCATGCAGTTGCGTAATCTACGTTGCAAGGAACCTAGGTTTTGCCATTCAAGACGATATATGGGATATGCCGTAGGATGACCCTGCGGTATGGCGCTTCCACCTAACTTTAAGCCAGCGCGATCCTCATGGCACTGTGCACAAGACAGATTGAGTTGACCCATTCTAGTATCGAACCACTGGCGGCCTTTTTGCAAAGAGGCTTTATTCGCAGGCGTTTCTTCAACGGCAATAGGCATGCCCCTTGATTGGCTTGCTACAAATACAGTCAATGCTAACAACTCTTTACTCTCATACGCCAATAGAGAAGTATGCTGTTTGGTAACACGACATTGATTAATTTGACCCTCAAGTGTTTGGAGTTTTCCATGAACCATCTTGGGAAACTGGACCGCAACCCCACGCATTGCAATCTTTGACTCGCCATGACAAGAGGCGCAAGAAATATTCCGCTTGCCAGCCCTCTCTTGCCAAAGACTTTGGCCATCCATCACCCAAAACTGAGCTGGATTTAAATTTGGGTCGTCTTGCATCGCCTGATTCTCGGGCGTCATGAGTTCGTAACTAGATTGCCGGGCAGCAAAGCTTGATGGCGAGCCCAGTAGAGAAATCAAAAGAGCGATTACTGAAAGCGATTTCACGTAACGGTGATTTGACTTTGATTCACTGCCTCATAACCATCGTCACCTTGCCACTCAAATTGCAAGGTGCCAGACTCAGTAGCAACAGTGGTGAAGATGATCAAAGGATTAGCTCCAGTGCCCGGATGAAACTCTGCCTTAAATACTTCTACGCCGTTATAGCGACAAGTAAAAAATCGAATGATATCGCGCGGTACTAACTTACCAGCCTCTGTATACCGAAATCCCGTTTCCATATCATGCTGAGCAATCGCACGGATTTCAATAACGGAATTTTTCTTTGCTTGTGCAGGCATCGTGATCGAAGTGCGGGAAGTCTTGCTCATATTGCCTCCGTACAGGCTGAGAGCGTCACCAAAGTCTCTGCATATCCTTGCCAAAAACTTCCATCACTCATATGAGCGATCGCCCATACTCGCTGGGTCTCTGCAAGGCGCACACGCGTCGTAATATTGGCCGTACCAGAGCGTGGGGTCAAAAAAGCACTAAAGATATTGGGTAGAGGATTACCTTCCGCAATCACATGAATAGCTTTAACGTAATCCTGAGCAGTCATTGGACTTTCAACAACCACTTTTAAAACCACTAGATTACCGTTTTCTACCAAGGGTGGAATAACTAGCTTGACTCGCCCATCTTTTGGCGCTTCTGAGCCAACAATTTTAGCGATTGCCTCCATGGCATCAGGCTTCTTAGCAAATACTGAGATTGGGTTTAACCAAGACCCAATAGCGAAAAGACCCAATACCGATAGCCAGCGACGGCGAGGATAAGTTTGTTGGTTCATAGTTACTCTATTCACTGAATATTATTTGAATTCAAATTGACTAGAAAGGCCACAACATCCTCAATTTCTTGCGCACTTAAAATCGATTGACCAGAAAACTTTGCTGCGACACGATTTAGATTTTCTGTTTTGTAATACGCAGGCATGATGGTGTCACGATCAAAGCGGCTTGGGTCAACAATGCGCGCGCGCAATTGACCTGCAGATAATTTAGCGGCACTCTCTCCAAGTTCTGGCGCCAAGTTTCCCTGAAAACGTTCTTCCGGAAAAGGACCGCTATGGCATAACAAACATAAACCTGTTTGTCGGCTAGTAATGATCACTCTACCTCTTACTGGGTCGCCTGCAGAAGCAGTAAGGGACTCGACTTGCGAATCCCTTACTAAGACCTGCGCATGCACCGGAGTAATGAGGCTGAGCAAGCTGAGCAAAAAAACTACTTGCGCATACCTCATTCCCATCGAGCCAATTTCAAGTAGGTTTAATTAAACCAACTTGATGCCACTGTTTTTCAACGGTACTGTACGCAAACGTTTGCCAGTAGCGCGATAGATTGCATTCAATACTGCCGGCGCTGCTACTGCAATCGTTGGCTCACCAACACCGCCCCACTCTTTGCCGCCACCCTGAATGATGATAGTTTCTACTTTTGGCATCTGCGCAAGTCGAATTGAGTTAAAGGTGTCAAAGTTCTTTTGCACAACTGCGCCATTCTCCAGAGTAATTTCTTCTTCAAAGAGAGCGGACAGGCCGTATACAAATGAACCTGAAACCTGACGAGAAATCTGTGCTGGGTTTACTGCATAACCAGGATCAGTTGCGGCAACAATGCGATGAATCTTCACTTCATTACCATTCTTCACAGACAACTCACATGCAGCAGCGACATAGCTACCAAAAGATCGCATCTGGGCTACGCCACGGAAGACACCGGGGGCAGCAGGCTTGGTCCAACCAATGCCATCAGCAACAGCGTTGAGAACTGCTACTGCGCGCGGGTACTCTTGCATATGCTTGCGACGGAACTCTACCGCATCCATACCGGTAGCTTCAGCCATCTCATCCATGAAGGTTTCGATAAAGACCGCGTTTTGGTTAATATTCACACCACGCCAGAAACCTGGCGGGACATGCGTATTGCGCATCGCATGATCGATCGTCATATTAGGGAAGCTGTAAGTAATACCATGTTCACCGCTAGGCTCAAGACCTTGGAAGCTCAATGGATCTTTACCTTTATTGGCAGCCACTACCGCAGGGCGAACGGCCGCCAAAATAGATTGGCCTGATAAACGCATGTTAAAGCCAGTCACATTCTTCTTATCGTCAATAGCTGCAGTCATTTTGCACATCATCACGGGATGGTAACGACCTTGCGTCATATCCTCTTCACGAGTCCAGATCAACTTAATCGGCGTACCAGGCATTTGCTTGGCAATGGTCACTACTTGCGTTGTGTAGTCTTGGAATGCGCCACGGCGACCAAAGCCGCCACCAAGATTGACTTTGTAAACATCGCAGTTTTCAGCAGGCAAGCCTGAAGCAGCGATCACCGCTGCCAATGAAGCTTCACCGTCTTGCGTTGGGACCCATGCCTCACAACTCGTTGGCGTCCACTTAGCAGTTGCTGTTTGTGGCTCCAAAGTGGCATGGTTCAAGAATGGATAGAAATACGTAGACTCAATCGTTTTAGAGGCACCAGATAAGGCCGCCTTCACATCACCATTAGTATTGTGAACAAATGCGTCATCAGCAGTCAGGCCAGCTTCCAACATCTTCTTAATCGAAGCGCTAGAAACATTGCCATTGGCACCGTTATCCCAAACGATATTGACTGCATCCAGAGCTGTCTTAGCCTGCCAGAAAGTTTCAGCAACTACTGCTACTGCCGAGTCACCCACTAGTAATACTTTTTTGACGCCCTTCATGCTTTGCGCCTTGCTAGCATCAAAGCTCTTCACCTTGCCACCGAAGACTGGGCACTCTTTAATATTGGCAACCAACATTCCAGGCATCTTCAGGTCGATTGCATAGATTTGCTTACCGGTCACCTTGTCAGCTAAGCCATCAATACGATTGACTGATTTACCGATTAGAGTCCACTCTTTTGGATCCTTTAAGGTCACGCTCGCTAAGGCTGGAACAGGCAATTGTGAAGCGGCTATAGACACCTTACCGAAAGTAGTCTTACGACCTGATGGCGTATGGGTAATGACGCTATTGAGCGCTACGCACTCTGAAATTGGAACACCCCAAGTATTAGCAGCCGCCTGAATCAACATCACGCGCGCAACAGCACCGCCTTGACGGACATATTGCTCAGAAGTACGAATACCACGACTACCACCTGTTGAATAGCTACCCCACGCTTGTTTACGCTTTAAGCTTTCGCCAGGAGTTGGGTACTCATAAGAAACTTTTTTCCAATCGCACTGCAACTCTTCAGCAACCATCTGCGCCAAACCAGTGATCGTGCCTTGACCCATTTCTGAGCGCACGATACGCACCACAACATCATCATTGGGTTTTACAACGACCCAAACGCCGATTTCTGGAGTTGCCAAAGGCGCTGTTGAAGAAAGACCGGAGCCCATCGCAGCATTCGCAGCTGAAATAAAGGAAAGATCAAAACCAATTGCTAAGCCGGTACCTACTGCTGCAGAACCAACGATAAAGTTTCTACGAGAAGAATTTGTCATGTCGTTTTTAATTGTTGTAGTCATTTTGATCCCCTTAAGCCTTGCTAGCAGCATGAATCGCTGCGCGAACTTGCTGGAAAGTGCCACAACGGCAGATATTGGTGATGGACTCATCAATTTGCGCATCAGTAGGCTTGGGGTTATTGCGCAACAAGGCGGTTGTTGCCATCACCATGCCAGATTGGCAGTAGCCACACTGTGGCACTTGGTTATCAACCCAGGCTTTTTGAACTTTGGAGAGCTGACCACTCTTCTCAAGACTTTCAATGGTTTCAATTTTCTTACCTTCAGCAGCAGACACTGGCAAAGAGCAACTACGGATTGCTTGACCTTCAAACAACACGGTACATGCACCACATTGGCCAACACCACAGCCATACTTGGTGCCAGTTAAGCCAACTTGCTCACGAATAACCCAGAGCAAGGGAGTATTCGGATCGACATCTACCTTATATTTCTTACCATTGACATTTAACTCAGCCATGAGTGCTCTCCTAAAGATTTTTATATTGGGGCAATCTCCATGAATGCCCTTGCTTATCGTGTACTTATCTTAACCAACAATTAAGTTATTGCATTGCAACATATATCGATGGGCAGTAAGATTCTTCAATGATTTCAGGACTCGTACAAATACTTTTATTTCAAAGCCTTGGAGAAGTGATTTCCAAGTTTGCTTTGCCCACTCTTCCTGGTCCTGTCATCGGCTTAGTACTGCTCGTTCTTTGGCTAGTTTTACGCAAAGAAGTAAACGAACATCTTGCCTCAGTGGCTGATGGCTTTAGTCAATACTTTGGTCTTTTGTTTGTGCCAGCGGCTGTTGGGGTTGTCTTATTTTTACCTCAACTCAAAGCCAATGCTCTGGCTATCATTTGCGCATTGGTGGGTAGCGTAGTCCTCACGATTGGCTCAAGCGCCATCGTCGTCCGCTTTTTAAGCAGCAAGGTCTCCGATGAGTGAAAAACATTCTATCGTTGAGATTTGGGTTTACCTATCCGGTAGCCCTCTCTTTGCACTCTTTATTACCTTAGCCGCATATCAAATTGGTCTATGGATTTATAAGTCGACCAAACAAAATCCATTAGCTAATCCAGTAGCGATAGCCATCATCCTAGTAGCCACTATCATCCAATCCATTGATATGCCCTATTCGAGCTACTTTGAAGGGGCGCAATTTATTCACTTTTTATTAGGTTCGGCAACAGTCTCCTTGGCCATTCCTATTTATCGCGGACTAAGTAGCCTCAAAGGCAGGTCCATTCCCTTGATCTTTTCTTTGATTACTGGTGGCCTAGTCTCGATTTTTAGCGCAGTCAATATTGCTAGCCTTCTGGGTGCTGGTTCTAATATTACTGGAGCAATGTATCCCAAATCCGTCACTGCGCCCATTGCGATGGGCATTGCTGAGCGCATTGGCGTATCACCAACCCTCACCGCTATTTTTGCTGTAGCTACCGGGATCTTGGGAGCCATTCTGGCGCCCTTCGTTCTCAATGCACTTGGCATGAAAGAGTGGTGGCAAAGAGGGTTTGCGATTGGCATCGGCGCGCACGGTATAGGCACCTCACGCGCCTTTAGCATTCATCCAGAAGCGGGAACTTACGCCAGCTTAGCCATGGGAATGAACGGCGTGATTAGCGCAGTTGCCATTCCGATCATCTATCACCTGTTTAATTAGCAAATCTCTTTACGCGGCAAGTAATTCCGGTATGAGTACATGCTTTACTTTTGGTTTGATAAAAAGGACTTAATTGATTTTCATCGCAACATCAACTGCTTCACCTAATACGCCGATGAGATTTTCTAGTTCAGCGGGTGTAGAAATAAAGGGAGGTCCTACTGCGATGGCATCGCCAGCCACACGAACCAGTGCACCTCTTTCAATGCAAGCTTCAAGCACTTTCATGGAACGTAAACCTGGTTTTCCAGCAACGGGATCAAGCTCAATGGCGCCAGACAAACCAAAATTACGAATATCCAGAATTCCGGATTTTCCTTTTAATGCATGCAAGGCATTTTCTAATACGGGTTCAAGCGCTCTGGCGCGATTAATCAAACCATCTGATTCGAAAATATCCAAGACTGCATGCGCAGCCGCAGTTGGAATGGGATGGCCTGAGTAGGTATAACCATGAAAGAATTCAATCATTTGCTCTTGACCGCCAGCACCCATGATGGCGTCATAGATATCGCCCCGCACTAAGACACCACCCATTGGAATCACACCGTTGGTAATCGCTTTAGCAAAGGTAATCATATCTGGTGTAATACCAAAGCGATCAGCACCGAAGTTTGCACCAAGTCGACCAAAGCCCGTAATCACTTCATCAAAGATTAATAAGATGCCGTGCTTAGTACAGATCTCACGAATCTTTTGTAAATAACCGTCTGGCGGAACAAGCACTCCAGTGGAGCCTTGCACAGGCTCTAGGATCACTGCTGCAATCGTATTGGCATCATGTAAGGCAACCATTTTTTCTAAGTCCTCGGCCAAGTGTGCGCCCCAAGTCGGTTGCCCTCTTGAGAAAGCCATTTGCGAAAGATTGTAGGTATGCGGCAAATGATCAACGCCAGGCATCATCATGCTCGCAAACATTTTGCGATTAGCGACCATGCCCCCAACAGAGATACCTCCAATACCAACACCATGGTAAGAGCGGTCTCGCCCAATCATCCGAATGCGAGATGCATTACCCATCACGCGGTGATAGCCAATCGCAATCTTGAGTGCGGTATCAACCGCTTCTGACCCAGAGTTAGTAAAAAATACTTTATCTAAACCTTTAGGCGCCATCTTCACAATGCGGCTCGCTAAAGTAAATGTGGCCTCACTCGCCATCTGAAATGCCGGGCAATAATCCATGGTTTCATACTGCTTGGCAATAGCTGCACCAATACGTGGATCGGCATGCCCCAATGGCGAGCACCAAAGCCCAGAAAGGCCATCAAACAGCTTGCGACCATGATCATCAAAGTAGTAAGCTCCTCTAGCTGACTGCATCACCTTAGGGTGCTGATGAAAATAACGGTTCGGCGTGTACGGCAGCCAATATGCTGACATGTCGATCGAAGCTGAGGTCTTTAAAGCTGCAGTCATAGATATCTCGTTTTTATGTAAATTTTTACTTCGCTTGCTTTTCCAATACTATATTACCCATCACCCCTTGGACATCGAAATGAACACTCTGAAATACCGTTTTAGCTTTTTACGTAGTCACTTACTGAGTTACCTGATGCTCAGTCTTTCTTTAACGGTAGGATTTTCTAGTCAAATCTATGCGGCAGATTCTGACTGGCCTAAAAAGCCGATTGTGGCAATTCTGACGTTTCCGGCTGGGGGATCAACCGATGTGTTTGCGCGTGCAGTAGCCGCACCATTGGGTGAGGCGCTTGGACAATCGGTGATCATTGAGAACAAACCCGGTGCCGGCGGCATGATTGGTTTGCAAGCAGCAGCTAAAGCGGCGCCTGATGGCTACACCATTCACATTAGCGCACTGACCAATCAAACCATTTCTCAAGCACTCTTTACCAATCCTCCAGCAGATCTACGGAAAGACTTTGCACCGGTAGCACAATTGGGTTCTATTCCTCACTTGCTAGAAGTTAATCCAACAGTTCCAGCCAAAAACTTAACAGAGTTAATTGCTTTTATTAAATCTAAGAATGGGAACTTCAATTACGCCTCCCAAGGCAACGGTAGCCTTTCCCATCTTGAAGCCATTTTATTTATGCAGCGCATTGGCGCTACGGGGACGCATATCCCCTATAAAGGTAGCAGCTTTGCCTTACCCGACTTAATTGCCGGCAATACCTTGATGATGTTTGATAGCGTGACCGCTTCATTGCCGCATATTCAGAGTGGCAAACTGCGCCCGATTGCGATTGCTGCCTCAGAGCGCACACCACTCATACCAACCGTTCCTACTCTTGGGCAGGACGGCATGAAATCATTTGACGTGGAAAATCTCTACGCAGTGTATGTACCCAAGGGCACGCCCTCTTATGTTGTAGCGCGTCTGGAGAGAGAAATTCGGAAAATTTTAACTAATCCTGACTTTAAAGCGCGCATGGCTAACCAAGGTATTCATCCTCAGTTTGAAAATGCTGATCGCCTAGCGGAGATTACGACTGCAGAACACAATAAATGGGAAAAAATAGTGAAGTCAGCCAATGTTAAAGTTGACTAGATTCAATCAACTAGAAAAGTACCTTACCTGATGCTTATTTCACCCCCATTTGGCGGCGGTCGCGCTCCTGTATTAGCTAGAAATGCCGTAGCCAGCTCGCAACCGCTGGCAACCCAAGCAGGAATTGAGGCCTTACAAAATGGTGGCAATGCGGTTGATGCCGCCCTAGCGACAGCTATTACACTCACCGTTGTTGAGCCAACCATGAATGGGATTGGTGGTGACGGCTTTGCACTGATCTGGGATGGCAAGAAACTCCATGGCTTAAATGCTTCTGGTCGTGCGCCTGGTGCGTGGACTCCAGAGTCCTTTGCTGGCAAAACTGCAATGGATCTGATTGGTTGGAATACCGTCACGGTACCTGGTATGGTCGCAGGATGGATTGAGCTCTCTCGTAAGTTTGGCAAGCTGCCATTCGCGCAACTATTTAAACGCGCAATTGATTACGCTGAAAATGGTTTTCCAGTGTCACCTGTGATTGCTCGCCAATGGCGCGAGGCTATTCCGGTGCTTCGCAAACAGCCCGGATTTTTAGAGTCTTTTTGCATTGATGGTAAATCCCCTGCCGCTGGAGAATTCTGGCGCTATCCTGCGCAAGCCAATACGCTCAAAGAGATTGCAAAAACTGAAGCTGAATCTTTTTATACCGGCGCTCTTGCTAAAAGTATGGTGGAGTTTGCGCAGGCTACTGGTGGTTGCTTCACTATGGCTGATTTTGCTACCAACAAACCAGAGTGGATTGAACCTCTAGCCTTCGATTACGGCGATTACACCTTGCATGAGATTCCGCCTAATGGTTCTGGCATCGCTGCGCAAATGGCACTGGGCATTTTGGAGGCTGCTAATGCTAAGCAATATCCTGCAAACTCTGCGCAGCGCATTCACTTGCAAGTAGAAGCAATGCGCATGGCTTTTGCTGATGCGTATGCCCATGTCTCTGAATGCAGCACTATGAAAGTCTCTAACAGTTCATTGCTCGATCGCAAATACTTGGCTAGTCGTGCAGCGCTGATTGATCATCAAAAGGCAGGAATATATGCTGCCGGCGATCCACACTCAGGTGGCACCGTCTACCTTTGCGCCGCCGATGAGTCTGGCATGATGATTTCTTATATCCAGTCAAACTTCAAAGGCTTTGGTTCTGGTGTCGTTGCACCAGGAGGCATTGCGTTTCATAACCGCGGCATGAGTTTTAATTTGGAGAATGGTCATCCTAATCAGGTCGCTCCAGGTAAGCGCCCTTTCCACACGATTCTTCCTGCCTTTCTGACTAAAGGTGATCAGCCGACGATGGCTTTTGGGGTAATGGGCGGCAATATGCAGCCTCAAGGTCACATCCAAGTAGTTATGCGCTTCGTCGATGAATATCTGAATCCCCAAGCTTGTTCGGACGCCCCACGCTGGCGCATTGATGACCTAGGTAAATTGACTGTAGAAGCGTCTATGCCCACCTCAGTGGTTGAGGGTTTACAGAGTTTTGGTCATGAGGTGACTGTCATGCCAGCCAACAGCTTGGACTTTGGTAGCGCTCAAGCGATTGCTTTGCTAGGCAAAGATACGCACTCTGGATATATTGCTGGAAGTGATCACCGTAGAGATGGATTGGCGGCTGGGTTTTAAGAGTTATTAAAGAGCAAAAGTTTCTTGTAGGGCATTTAAAGTCGAATGCAATGTTTTTGCGCCTATAGTGCCTAGTTTTTTTACCAAGCGAGTCTTGTCAATAGCTCTCATTTGGTCTAATAGAATTAAGCCTTTTTTTCCGTCATGAGTAATAGGAACTCGAAAGCCCGCAGCTCTACCTTTGGTAGTCATGGGTGCAATGATGACTGTCCTGAGGTAATCATTCATATCTTGCGGAGAGACTACAACGCAGGGGCGAGTTTTCTTGATTTCACTTCCAAGCGTTGGATTTAAATTAATAAGCCAAATTTCTCCGCGCGAAACAATGCTTTTTACCAAACCCAATTCCCATCATCTGCATTAGAAAAATCACCCAATACAAGCCTATCTTCCCCAGATAGTGCAATTAATCTAGCGTCTTCCGCCCAGTTAATGCGCACTTGATTTTTGGGTTTTCTTAACACCAAGCTATCACCTTCAACAGACAATTCCACAGCCTCATCTAGGCCGACTTGCTCTAGGATAGCCTTCGGAATGACCACTCCTTTAGAGTTGCCAATTTGGCGAATGTTAATTTGAAGGGGTTTGCTCATAGTAATAACAATGTTATTACTAATCCAAGCTTAAGTCAAGCCCTCGAAAGGGGTCTTAATATCTTAGAAATTAATCGTTGCAGAGATTTGTGGTCCACCATTAGTCCAATTGGTTGACCCTGCGTTATCTTTCAAATGAAAGCCCATCGCGCGATAAGCCAAGGTGACATCACCCCAAGAAAATGCATCACCGATACCTAGCAAAGCTTGCCATGTTCCGTTATTGGAACCAGAACCCTTACCAGCATCGGCATAGAAAGGTATAAACCAAGATGTATCGTAAATGCGTGCACGCCCTTTAAAGCCAATCACAGGATCAGTTGTTTGATTAACGCGCGAAGGGTTGCCGGCATGAGAGGCAACCACACTTCCATTGAGATCTAGCTGCTTAACATCAACAACGGAGGTGGTCGATGAAATATATCTAGCACCCAACAATCCATCCAGATAAACAGAAGAAGTGTTCAGGGCTGTATAAGTTGCTGCTGCCGTAAACATCGTCTGCTTCATGGTTGCGTTATACCCAGCATAGAAATAATTATCTTTACCACGCAACGTGTGCACTGAACTGCCACTACCCGTTGACTGCCAATACACCAGGTCACCCATCACACCCCAATTGCCTTTATGAGCTTCAAGCGTAAACATTGCCATCGGGCCTGCACCATTCACATTTTGACTAATAGAACTGTCGGAGGTGATGGAACGGTTACCTATCGTGTCAGTGACCCAGGTCGCTGGAGCCCACGCGCTGATGGTTCCGGAGTAGCTCCAATCATCGCTCACCTTAGGCATTGGATTAATTGTCTGTGCTTGTGCGCAGACTGCAGCACCAATAAACAATGCGGCAATAAAAGACTTCAAAATTTGAGAATAGATTTTCATATACGAAAGACTGTAGGCTGATTCAAACCGGATGAATGAATAGCAGTAATTGTATATGGATTAAGGCTGTTAGGTTTGCTTGGGCCTATGAATTGGGTAGGCAGTTCATGTAGAAACGCTTGATTTCTGGGTCGCAGCGTACATCCTTTGGTTCAATAGGTCGCTCTAGAGAAATGCCCTCTATAGAGGTGCAACGGCTGAGCGCTACATAAACCTGCCCCGATGCAAATGCTCCAGAGGAAAGATCCACCTTCACTTTCTCTAAGGTCTTACCTTGGCTTTTATGAATGGTAACGCCCCAAGCGAGCATTAAGGGGATCTGTATATAAGTGCCGATGATGCTAGGTGAGATCTTGCCCGACATCATATCGTGGTCGTATCGATAGGACTCCCACTGGTGACCTGTTACCTCAACCGTATTTGAGTAAGGCCCATTCTTGACTAATACCTTCACCTTATCACCGAGCAATTCACGTACCACGCCAATCGTGCCATTGACCCAGCGTTTCGGAAAGCCGCTATCTGTTGCCGTAAACATAACTTTGGCGCCCACCTTTAAAACCAGATTTGCGGAGGATGGCAAATTACGTTCATCAATATTGAACTTGCCAGTCGTTTTACCTGCGTAAGTTTTTGGGTCAGCAGTCAAGGCTCGTAGACCGGCACCATTAATTTGATCCGCCCTAGCATTGGTAGTGGTTAAGGTAATCGTTTGTTCGTCGATTTCTTTTTTTGTTTCGTAACACTGGGCATTTAACGTATCCAATGCTTCATCAATATCTTGGTTAATTCGAATGCGATTTAACAGGCTAGCGAAGTGCTCATCTTTTTGACGGAATATTTTGGAAAGCTCGACCATTGTGACATCTTTGCGGTGCAGTGCCATAGCGCAAAAAAAATAAGGCCCCTCATAACCACGCTCTGCCAGCACTTCCATATCCGCACGGGATACTACGGGTGGCAACTGAAAGAGATCACCCACAAACATCACCTGAATACCACCAAAGGGTTTACCTTTTTGCGGACCATTCTCACGCAAAAATAAATCCATAGCGTCAACTACATCAGCACGCACCATGGAAATCTCATCAATGATGAGCAAGCGAATATCTTTATAGAGGCGCTTATCTTTTAAAGGCTTAATATCTTCCTCAGGGAAAATCAAGCGCGGCGGCAATCGGAAGAAAGAATGAATCGTCACCCCTTTGACTTGCAATGCAGCTACACCCGTTGGAGCCACAACGACCACATTACCCGAGATATGTTCACGCAAGTAGCCAATTAAGGTGGTCTTGCCCGTCCCAGCCTTACCGCTCACAAAGATATAGGGATCGTGACGCTCAATGGCGTCAATCACCGCCTGGTAATCGGGCGTAATTTCTATCTCGGAAGTGCTGGAGTTGGGTAAATCAGTCATAGGAATAAAAACTATACCTTGAGAAAAAGTAGTTAGTTATAGCTTTGCAGAGAAATAAAAAAGGCCCCAAATCGGAGCCTAAAAAACTAAAAATACTGGGGCGAACGACGGGGCTCGAACCCGCGACAACCAGAATCACAATCTGGGACTCTACCAACTGAGCTACGTCCGCCATCGTAGATCTAAGATTATAGCTTTTACGACTAAAACCTGTCAAAAACACCCTAAGTAAGCAGCAGTTTAGGCGCCCTCGAACTCAAAAGCAGCCCAGTCTCCTAGGGTTAGAGAAGCATCTAGGAAAAAGTCGGCTATCGCTACTTTGCTCTGAACTTTAGCTAAGGCATGATGATCTGAGAGGCGTTGACGCCAGTAGCGGGAACCTGCCCTGCCATGAGCCAAACCCAAGATATGGCGAGTAAACGCACCAATGTAAAAAGGCTTCCCCTTTTCTCGACACTCATCAAACCAGGACTGTACCTGCTTGACCAATCCAATCTGAATACGATGCCACTCTGATTCACTGAATAAATATCCCGCTGCCTCACCATTGGTATCAATCAAATCATCCCAGCCTAGGAGCATTACTGGGAAATGGTAAGCAGCCCTGCCAATCATAAAGCCGTCAAAATTATTCCAATGGCCTGCAATTTGTTCATTCGTCTCCAGCCCACCATTCAGTAAAACTTGAAGATTCGGAAATTGTTTTTGCGCATCGAGTCGTAACTTGGTGGCAACCTCATAGCGCAGTGGTGGCTTGCTACGATTTTCTTTTGGAGATAGGCCTTTTAGTACAGCATTGCGCGCATGAATAGTCACTTGACTGGCGCCTGCATCAGCAACCGCAAGGATGAAGTTCAATGCAAATTGGTAATCTTGTTCCGAATTGCCCGCATCCATTGAATCCAATCCGAGACGATGCTTTACTGAAATTGGAATATCCACCGCTGACTTCATAGCCTTGACACAATCAGCCACCAAGTTTGGCTCAGCCATCAAGCAAGCACCAAAGGCACCACGCTGCACTCGCTCAGATGGGCAACCACAATTGAGATCTATCTCTTCATAGCCCCACTGTTGCGCAAGCTCAGCAGCCTTAGCCAAATCAGAAGGCTCGCTACCGCCCAATTGCAATACCACTGGGTGTTGATCTTGTGAGTAATCCAAATGACGAGGTACATCCCCATGAATCAGTGCGCCCGTAGTGACCATCTCGGTATAAAGCACCGCCTGCTTACTAAGACTGCGATGAAAAGAACGGCAATGACGATCTGTCCACTCCATCATTGGAGCAACGGCTAATCTTTTCTTTTTTATATTCTTCATGCCTTCATTCACCCTGGCGCTTCAAATCACGATAGAAATTCTCATGAGGCCCAAAGGTCAGTAATTTGATGCTTTCCTCATCCAATATTCGATACGCTAGCAAGCATAATTGCTGCGACAGTTTGAATTTGTAAACTCGAACTCCCAACAAATCCCCTGCCTTAGTCTCCCCAATGGATGGGTTAATGCTGATCACTTTGACCGCAGTATCTAATTCAGTTTTTTGAGAAGGGTGAAGTTTTTTTGTAGCCTTAACAAACGTGGCTGTAACAAGTAAATGCATCAATTAAATACGTATTCGCCGACGACAGGTTCTTGATCTGCAATCAAGATCTCACGAATCATGGAAAACGGTAAATCTGGGTTTTCTTGGGCAATCTTGCCGATCTGTGACCAGTACTCAATCTGCTTAGGTACTGAGCGATGCTCAATATGACCATATGCCCTAGCCTGCTCCACCAAAGAATCTGATAATTTGACGTTAATCGACATGTTGCCCCCTATTTTTGAACTTAGTTCCATTATAGCAAAATTAGTTCCTAAATGGAACCTTTTAAACCAAAATATGGGAATAACGTGTAGCCCTAAATGAGTCTTTTAGAGGTAAGAGTCATTAGATAAGTTGTTTTTTCTTAGCCCTGCTCTTGTGAGTGAGTAAAAAGCAGGGCAACCGAAGTTGCCTCTGCTCATTCTTGAGGTGCTATCTAAAGCTAATTTAACTTGGCAATTTTCTCCTGTAACTCATGAGCCACCTCAAGAAGCCCTTCGTACCCAGATCGTAGATGACTGGGTAAATCAGAATCACCAATCATCGTTCCTAGCGTTTCGGTAATACTATAGATAATTCCTTTGGCTGCGCCCACGGCAATACTCTTGCTGCTGACAGCTTCATCAATATGATTTACCGCATCCAAGAAATAATCATGACTGGGAAGTCCATTCAGTCCGATTGGCTCTCGATTCTTTTCTGGATTCATTTTTCACCCTCCTTCACAACATTTGATCTGCTTTGTAGAAAAACTTGCGTGCATAAGCTAGGATCTCTTTATCACTTGGGTGATCAACTGTTTCCACGCCGACGATATTTGCAGCAATCTGTTGATCATGTTGATGGGCATGCTTAATCAACTCTAGCTTTGCTGAGCCGGGCCCTAGAATCAGAATTTCTTTTGATTCTTTCACGGCCTGCATTACTGAATGCAGGTATTTAACATCCAACGAAACCCTGCCACTGCCGACCTCATTGGCCTTATGATGCAAATGGGAGTGAGTCGATTTTGTTTTGATGATTTCTGCTTCACTAGCATCTTGACTTAGAAACATGATATGCGCCTCTTTGTGATCGATCCAAATAACCGCATGATTGAGTGACATAAGAAGCCTTTTATATTTATTGTTAGTTCTTACACCCTACTCCTTTATTGACTTTATTGCAGCATTTAGGTGCTAATAAAGACCATATTCAGCCGCATGATGATCTAGATCAAATGGATTTCTCTTCGGCTGACAAAAGACCTGTTTTCGCCTGTTACTGGATCCACAAAGGTAATCTCTTTTGCTAAGAGTTGTAATGGTTTTGAAAAATCCAAGTCGTATTCTTGATAAGGGGTTAGTACTGGATAAATCTGGTCGAACTTAATGGGAACACCTAAGGCATTAAGATGGCAGCGCAGTTGATGTTTCTTACCGCTTCCGGGAGTTAATCGATATTTAGCCCAAGGCTTGACCACTTCAATCAACTCTATATAAGTATCTGCATTAGGTTCGCCAGCCACCTCCCTCATTTGCAAGAAGTGTTCAGACTCTTCTAGTCGACTCTGATACATCATTGGAAGTTTTGCAGACAACTCTTCTGAATATGGCGCAACTACTTCATATACTTTGGTCACAGCTCGATCCCGAAAAAGATTCTGGTAATGCGCCCGCTCATTGGGCTGCATGCAAAAAATTACCAGTCCAGCAGTATCGCGATCAATGCGATGAATCGGACTTAAGTGCCGTAGGCCTGTCTTTTTCTTTAGTCGATTGAGTAAGGTTTGATGCAAATACAGGCCGCTCGGTGTAACAGGTAAGAAGTGGGGTTTATCTGCCACCAGAATGTGTTCGTCCTGATAGAGAATCCCCTCTTCGAAAGGAATCTCGGGCTCACGTGCCAAGCGCCTGAAATAGAGTAAATGGGCATTAGGTTGATAAGCGTCGCTAGGCGCTACTGGTTGACCATCTGTAGTCATCACCAGGCCTTCGCTAAAGCGAGCACCCCACTCACGAGGTTCAATATGAGGGAAATTGGCTACAAAGAAATCCAGGAGAGTTGAATAAGACTCGCCAGCCGGCAAATACACGCGCGATGAAGAAACCCCTTCAGAATTAACTTGCATATTAGGTCTCCACTCAATCCACCCAAGTAGGGTATTGATGCATCACCGAATGAAATAACTCGCATTCCATAAATTGATTTAGCCATTTTTTAGTCAAGCTGAATGGTAATACTTCAAACCTGCGAGAATTGACCATTGCAAACTGCCTAATAAATGGAAAAATTGCCACATCTACCCAGGTCATTTTTTCGCCCAATAAATACCGACTAGACTGTAATGCGGCCTCCATGGGTTTTAGCATCAACTCAATTGCTTCGCCTAAAATCTTTTCTTGATCACAGTCAGGATATCGATTCGGATATTTATATTGATCTAATAGTATTTTAAATGGTCCATCATTTTTCTCAATCCAAGTCTGAGCTAAGTGCTCATCAACTAATGCCCAATTCTCTGGATCAGACTTCCCTAATGCCCAACGCATAATATCCAAACTTTGCTCTAGGATGAATCCATCGACGCACAATACTGGGACAGTTCCCTTAGGTGATGCCAGTAGCATAGATTGAGGCTTGCTTTTTAGTGCAATCTCTCTGTGCTCAACCTTAATATCTGCGTATGCCAATGCCATTCGAGCCCTCATTGCATAGGGACATCTTCGATAGGAATACAAAATTGGCATCATTGATGAATTAGCCGGTAGCACTCTAGCCTCTAATGGATTTACCAATCAATCAATTACTTGATTGGCGCAGTTAGATACTAAATGAAAAAACACCCTAAGGTGGTTTGGTGACGTTAAAGGGACTTGTATTTAGGCCTGCCCAAATACGGGGTCGCGTCTCTCCAAGAAAGCAGTAATCCCCTCGCGGTAGTCGCTGCCCATGTAAACATTCTTGCGTAAAGATTGCAGGTGTTCGAATACCGCTGGGTTCATGACTGCAGCATCTGAGAGCATTTGCGCTTGGGCTTTTAAGACCGAATTAGCTTGTGGCGAACGCGACGCAATGGTTCTGGCCATTTGATAGGTTTTGTTTTCCAGCTCACCGGAGACATAGAGGTGATTCAAGATGCCAATTTGTAATGCGCGGTCGGCACCAATCGGATCAGCGGTAAGGAACATCTCTTTGACAACATTCAGGGGCATTCTGGACATGAAATGCAAAATCCCACTGGCCGTATAAGGCAGACCCAGTTTTGCAGGGGTAATTGCAAAGGTAGAGTCGTGATCACCAATCGCAATATCGCAACTCATAATGAGATCGGTTGAGGCACCCCAAACAGAACCATCAACCATCGCAATCACAGGCGCTCTAAATGCGCGAATAGATTTCAGCAGAACCATGACTGGATCATCCGCCGGCAATGGATCACGTTCTGAGCGAGGCAACTCCATCACATCATGGCCTGCAGACCAGACTTTATTCTTTTGATCTGATCTAAGCACCAAAACACGGACATCCTCTTTACCAAACACTTCTAGAGCATGGTGCATCTCTTCGATGAGGCACTCACTGAGAGCATTACGCTTCTCATAATGATTAAAGCGAATGGTTGCTATCAGATCTGCTTGCTCGATTTTGATGTATTGGTAATTCAATTGAAGTCTCTTCCCTAGTATTGCTTTATGCGGCGATCATGATGTCGCCGAGCTCCATCTTTTCCCACCAAATAAAAGGTAAAAGGTAGAGTGGCTCACCCTGAGATTGCAAAATCTCCAGAGCGCCATCGTTGGTTTTATTCGCCTCATACTTACCAGGCACTAAAGACTTATTGCCATTATCTGTGCCGTCATTACGACGCATTCTGGCTGTGATATTTCTGGTGACATAGACTTGCATATATCCTCCGATGTTTAAAGTGCCGACTGAATATGATTACGAACCACTGGATAAATTTGAGCTTCCCAGCGCTTACCGTTAAATACGCCGTAGTGACCTACGCCTGCTTGCAAGTGATGGGATTTTCGATAGCCTGCTAAGCCATTGCACATGTCTTGCGCAGCCAAGGTTTGACCGATGCCGCAAATATCATCTTTCTCACCCTCCACTGTGAGCAAGAACGTTTTTTTTATGGCCCTAGGGTTCACGGGGCGTCCACGATACGTTAACTTGCCATTGGGCAAATCACAATCTTGAAATACCTTCCGAATCGTCTCTAAATAGAATGGGGCAGATAAATCCATTATGGCAAAGTACTCTTCATAGAACTCATGAATGGCCTCAGCTTTTTCGGTATCACCGTTGACGCGATACTCGTAGAGTTTCCTAAATGACTCGGCATGGCGATCAGGGTTCATGCTCATAAACGCCATCAGCTGTAAGAAGCCTGGGTAGACTCTGCGCCCCGTGCCATTAAATTGACTCGGGATGACGCCAATCAACTTTTCTTCAAACCAGGCAATGGGCTTGCTGGTCGCCAGCTCATTCACCTTGGTAGGACTCATACGCACATCAAGCGGCCCCGCCATCAGCGTCATGCTAGCTGGCACGTAAGGGCTCTTGTCTTCAGACATTACCGCTGTAGCAGCTAAACAAGCAACTGTTGGTTGGCATACTCCCATGAGGTGTGTATCCGGACCAATGACTTGCAAGAAGTTGATGATGTGCTCTACATAAGAATCAAAATCAAAGTCGCCACAGCTCAGAGGAATGTCACGAATATTGAGCCAATCCGTCACATAGACTTCATGGTCTTTTAACAATGTTTTAATGGTGCCAGCCAAGAGTGTGGCGAAGTGACCTGACATCGGGGCAACTAACAAAATCTTTGGCTGCCCTGCCAAACCCTCTTTTGTAAATCTCACCAAATTACAAAAATATGTCGAGTAGACCAACTCTTCTTGAACAACTTGCTCAACCCCAAGAGAATCAACGATGGATTTGATTTTGAAATCAGGCCTAGTGTGCGTAAAACCCAACAGTGATATCTGCTCGTAATGCGCCGCTAAGCGTTGCATTGGATTAAGCGAAAAATTACCAAACCAGTTTTTAGAAACGCGTTCGGAAGCGCTTGCAAAGAGGCGTACTGGATCATGCAAGTTGGCAAAGGTTTGGTATGCCCGATACAGCATTAAGATTCCCTGCTTTCGATATGGCGTAAGGCGCGTTCCGAGTCTTTCAACGCAGGATCAAATACCCGACTGAGAGCAACATCATTAGCCACAATGGCAGCCGTTTGAGCGGCTCTTGCCGCCACGATAGAGAGATGCACAAATCCAGATACATTGAATATCTTTAAAAGATCCTGAGCGCTTTGATCGTCAGCATTGATCTCACCAGACTCCATTTTCTCGTACAGCTTGCGATAGTACTGACGCATAGCATCAACCTCGTCTGCCAATCCGACGATTCTTTGAAAGAGCACCGCAAAATCAGATGCCAAAGGCTTATCTAATTTGATCTTGGTTACTTCCATGGCGTCACCCCGGGTACGGCTGCCGGTCCATTTGCAACGGAGACCGTACCAAAATCTGCTGGGCCCACAATCTCAAGATACTCCATATCTGGTGAGTAATCAAAGAGATAGTGAGTAATGCCGGGCATTTGATGCACCACATCACCAGCCTCAACCAGAGTTGGCTTATCTTCATACATAAAGCGCGCCCAACCTTTGGTCATGATGACAATCTGAAACTCAGCGACATGATAGTGCCAGCCGGTACCATCTTCGGGAGGCATATTAGCTTTGACTAAATGGGCAATCACCTTTCCACGAGTAGCTTTCGCTACGCCAAGATCACGGTAGAGGAAAAAATCTCGCAGACCACCTGGAAGAAACTGGGTGTCGCCTGGCTTTACATGAGAAAAATCAGTATCACTAACAAATTTTACGGGTGCATTCATGATTAAAACTCCACTTCAAGTTCTTCAATGTCATCGGGTTCTTCAAGGGCGCCCATCACCCACTCCTTCATCTCCGGCAGCGCCATGATGTACTCGCAATATTTCTGTGAAGCAGCATCAAGGTCGATGTTGTAAGTCAGGAATCTTGTGACGACTGGCGCAAACATGGCGTCAGCTAAAGTGGGAGATTTGCCAAATAAGAATGGGCCACCATACGTTTTGAGGCAGTCTTGCCAAATTACTAAAATACGATTGATATCAATTTGGGCCTTTGACCACACTTTGAATGACTCGAACTTCGCCTTGATATTCATCGGCAAGGAAGCTCTTAAGGCAGAGAAGCCTGAATGCATCTCTCCGCAGATCGAGCGGCAGTGAGCCCTTGCCACTGGATCGCTTGGCAATAAGTGGGCCTTCGGCTTGTGTTCGTTGAGATATTCGCCAATTGCCAAGGTATCCCAGACCTTGCATCCATCATGGTCTAAGCGTGGCACCAAGATCGACGGGGATAGCAAGAGTAGTTCTGCGCGGTTATCCACATCATCCGGAGCTACTTGGACTTCCTGAAATGCTAGCCCTGAAAATTTAAGCATCAACCAGCCGCGCAGCGACCATGAGGAGTAGTTCTTGCTGCTAATCGTTAGGGTAGTGTGCTTGGGCATATCAACTCTCTCTTTGGCTTAACTACAACTTATTCCTTCTAAAAGTGAGGAATTTGCCCCCATGCCCTATTTCAGACCCGTTTTACCCAAATTTGGGCTTAAGCCGGTTTTACGCACTATTAATGGGCGCACACAATGTCTATATTTGGTGCGCAAGCATAGACTTTGAAACATGTCTATACACGCCGCCCTCCACCACGTCACCGAATATCAATATGACCGCCCAGTCAAACTGGGCCCGCAGGTGGTTCGTCTACGACCCGCCCCGCACTGCCGCAGTCATATCCTTTCTTACTCACTCAAAATTGAGCCAGAAGGTCACTTCATTAACTGGCAGCAAGATCCGTACGCAAACTACCAAGCACGCTTGGTGTTTCACGAGCCAACAACGCATTTCAAGGTCACAGTGGATTTGGTTACCGAGATGGCGGTATACAACCCATTTGATTTCTTCTTAGAGCCCGATGCGGAAAACTATCCTTTCACCTATAGCTCTGATCTTAAAAAAGAATTGCGGCCTTACCTGGGCAGAATGCGTAATGCGACTTTAAACAAATATTTTAGAACGATTGATCGTAGTGAAATGCGCACGATTGATTTTCTAGTCAAACTCAACCAACAAGTTCAAAGCGATATTAACTACACTATTCGCATGGAACCTGGCGTACAAACTCCAGATGAGACTTTAGATCTGCGCAGTGGTTCATGCCGAGATTCTGCATGGCTCATGGTGAACTTGTTGCGTCTGTGCGGCTTAGCATCGCGTTTTGTTTCTGGTTATTTGATTCAGCTCAAACCGGATGTCAAAGCATTAGATGGTCCTAGCGGTACCGAGGTTGACTTCACTGACCTGCATGCCTGGTGCGAAGTGTATTTGCCTGGTGCAGGCTGGATTGGCTTAGACCCTACTTCTGGTTTATTCGCTGGCGAAGGCCACATCCCTGTGGCTTGCACACCTGAACCATCGGGCGCCGCACCGATTGAAGGTGGCGTAGATGAGTGTGAAGTGGAATTTGCACACACGATGGAAGTAACGCGTATTTATGAATCACCGCGCGTTACTAAGCCTTACACCGAAGAGCAATGGCAAGACATTTTAGATCTTGGCAATAAGGTCGATAAAGAATTGCAAGATGGTGATGTACGCCTCACCATGGGTGGCGAGCCTACCTTTGTATCGATTAATGGTCGCGATGAGCGTGAGTGGAATGTGGATGCGCTTGGACCTACCAAGCGTGCTTATGCAACTGACTTGGTAGATAAGCTTCGTAAAGAATATGGTGACGGTGGCTTCCTCCACTTCGGTCAAGGTAAATGGTATCCAGGTGAGCAATTGCCTCGTTGGGCGCTATCGATTTACTGGAGAGCCGATGGCAATCCCATTTGGTCTAACCCTGCATTGTTTGCCAATGAGTCTAGCCCTATCCAGTACACCAGCAAGGATGCTGACAAGTTCATTCACACCCTCTCTAGAAATTTAGGCTTAGCAGATAAATTTATTGAGCCTGCTTATGAGGACGTGTTTTATTACCTCTGGCGAGAATCCAAACTCCCTGTCAACGTGGATCCGTTTAAGTCCAATCTCGAGGATGAGATGGAGCGCACGCGCCTCAAACGCGTCTTCACACAAAAATTGGATTCAGCGATTGGTTATGTACTCCCAATTGAAGCCAGTCATGGCCAAAGCTACTTGGATACGCAATGGAAGACGGGGCCATGGATCTACCGCGACGACCGCCTCTATCTTTTACCAGGTGATTCTCCGATGGGCTATCGCTTGCCGCTAGACTCTCTCCCATGGGCAAATAAGGCTGACTATCCTTACCTCATTGAAGAAGATCCTTTTGCGCCGAGAGCACCCTTACCTACCAGCGCACCGATACTCAGGCAATATCAGAATGTCGGCAAGGCAGGTTCTAGCACTACCAGAAGTACCAATCCCAGCTCCAGCAAGAGCACTATCTGGAGCCAATCACAAGAAGTGCGTGAGCCTGAACGTCAAGAGTCTGCTGCTTGGATTACCAGAACTGCACTGTGCGTTGAAACACGCGACCCAATGCGCTCTAACGGACCTAAAGCAGAAACTGAGCACGGCGGAAAAAATGGAGCGCTCTATGTCTTCATGCCACCATTGTCACGTCTTGAGGATTACCTCAATCTCTTGCATGCGGTAGAAGCTACTGCTGAAGAATTGAAGTTCCAAATTGTTCTTGAAGGCTACCCTCCGCCACGCGATCCAAGGCTCAAACTCTTACAAGTGACGCCTGATCCAGGTGTTATCGAGGTCAACATTCATCCAGCGCATAACTGGAATGAATTAGTGAACCACACTGAGTTTTTGTACCAAGCTGCTTTTGAGTCACGTTTATCTGCTGAAAAGTTTATGGCTGATGGACGCCATACAGGCACTGGCGGTGGTAATCACTTTGTGATGGGTGGTGCCACACCAATTGACAGCCCATTCTTACGTCGTCCAGAGTTATTGGCTAGCCTGATTCTCTACTGGCATAACCATCCAAGTTTGAGCTATCTCTTTAGCGGTATGTTCATTGGCCCTACTAGCCAAGCACCGCGGGTTGATGAAGCCAGAAATGATCAGCTCTATGAGCTAGAGATTGCCCTCAAAGAGATTCATGAGAATCGCAAGAAGTACGGTCAAAGCATGCCACCGTGGATGGTGGATCGCACTTTACGCAACATCTTGATTGATGTGACAGGCAATACCCATCGAAGTGAGTTCTGCATCGATAAGATGTACTCACCTGATAGTCAAACCGGTCGTTTAGGTTTACTCGAGTTGCGCGCTTTTGAAATGCCACCGCATGCGCAAATGAGTATCGTGCAGCAGTTACTGATTCGAGCGCTGATTGCGCGCTTCTGGGATGAGCCTTACCTTGCTCCTGCCACCCGCTGGGGAACAGAACTGCATGACCGATGCCTCTTGCCAACTTTTATCAAGATGGACTTTGCAGATGTTATCGAAGAGATGCAAATCCATGGCTATGAGTTCAAGGCAGAATGGTTTGATCCACATCTCGAGTTCCGCTTTCCATTGATTGGTCAAGTACAAACTATGGGTACAGAAATTACTTTGCGCAATGCACTAGAACCATGGCATGTGATGGGTGAAGAAAATTCTGTTGGCGGCACTGCACGGTATGTCGATTCCTCACTGGAAAGAATTGAAATTCGGGTAACGGGATTAAATCAAAGTCGCTATACAGTGACCTGTAATGGTGAGCCATTACCTCTGCAGCCAACCGGTATTGCTGGTGAATACATTGCGGGCGTGCGCTACAAAGCCTGGAACCCGCCATCTAGCTTGCATCCTAGCATTGGCGTGCATGTGCCCTTGATTTTTGACATTGTCGATACTTGGATGAAACGCTCAATTGGAGGCTGTCAGTACCACGTCGCCCATCCTGGCGGCCGCAACTACGACAATTTCCCAATCAATGCCTTTGAGGCGGAAAGTAGGCGCTTATCCCGCTTCTTCCGAATGGGTCATACCCCTGGCCCGATGAAGGATATTCAGCCAAATATTGGACTGCAAGTGAGTCGTGAGTTCCCATTCACGCTTGATATGCGTCAATGAGACAATAGGGTGTGGACTCATCACAAGCCGAACCATTGAATGCTAGCCTAGCCTCATCTCTTTTAGATGAGATAAGTCGCCTATCGCCTAAAGCCCAAAAAGGTCATTTTGACGAATTGCGCGGCAATGCAGATGGACTGCTGACTCATTGGAAGACCTTTTTTGAGCAACTAGAGCCCACAGGTCTTGCCGACTTGGATCAGCGCACCCAAGAACTCAACCGACAAGTTCGAGACAACGGCATCACTTATAACGTGTATGCCGATGAATATGGCCCGCAAAGACCTTGGTCGGTAGACTTATTCCCACTCATCATCACAACTGATGCTTGGCAAGAGATTGAATGTGGCATCTTGCAACGCGCTCGCCTACTTGAAGCCATCATCACTGATGCCTATGGTCCGCAGAATTTACTCAAACAAGGCTTGATACCGCCAGCGCTAGTCCAAGGGCACCCTGGTTATCTACGTGCTATGCATGGTGTCAATCCAGCCGGCAACAAACATCTACACATTATTGCTTTTGATTTGGCAAGAGCGCCAGATGGGAAGTGGTCGGTTATTTCTCAACGCACCCAAGCGCCATCTGGTCTTGGCTATCTCTTAGAGAACCGCAACCTGATTGCGCGGCAATTTCCAAAATCGTATGAGTCGATGCACATTGCGCCATTGGCCAATGCCTACCGAGACCTGATTGATACTTTGAAGTCACAAAGTCCGGCAGGCAGTAATACACACATCGCCCTACTCACACCCGGCCCTTATAACGAAACCTACTTCGAGCATGCTTATCTTGCTCGCTACTTGGGCCTGACCCTAGTAGAGGGTGGCGATCTTACTGTTCGCGATCAACATGTATTTCTCAAAACTGTACGCGGCTTAGAGCCAGTCCATGTTTTATTAAAACGATTAGATGATGAGTTCTTAGATCCTTTGGAGCTGCGTTCGGATTCAACGCTAGGCATACCAGGACTACTTCAGGCCATTCGTGCGGGCAATGTGATTATGGCCAATGCGCCAGGATCAGCATTTTTAGAGTCGCCTGCTTTGTTGGGATTTTTACCTGCTATTAGCGAATATCTACTCGATGAAAAAATCCAACTACCAGCAATGGATACCTGGTGGTGTGGCGAGCGTGCAGCATTAGAAGCGGCTATACCAAACCTTGGCCACAGTGCTATCAAGCCAACTTACCCCCAGTCTTTTGGTCATGAGAGTTATGAGTCCACATTGGGCGGAAACTTAAATCAAGCTCAACTTGATGAATGGGTCGGAAAAATCACCCGTCAGCCAGATGAGCATACGGTTCAGACTTATATTCCATTGGCGCAAATGCCTACTTGGCTAAATGCTTTTAATATCAATGACGCTTCATTGATTGAACCTCACTCTTATATGTTACGTGTCTTTGCTTTAAGTAATAGCGTTGATAGTTGGCAAGTTCTACCAGGTGGTTTGGCGCGCATCTCCACAAATGACTCTGGCATCGCTTCCATGCAAAGAGGTGGGAGCAGTGCAGATGTCTGGGTCCAGAGGACTGGTAGCAACCAAACGACTGATTCTGCGCCACAGCAAGTTCAGCATTCTAAATATGCAGTTCGCAAACGCCTAGTGACCAGCCGCGCTGCGGAAAACCTGTACTGGTTTGGCCGCTATACCGAGCGCAGTGAAAATATTCTGCGTCTTGCTAAGTTGTATCTTGAAAATATTAATAGTGAATATATCCCATCAAAAGCCATGTGGATTTGGCTCGAGAAGCTCTGCGAGCAATATGGCTTAGTTCCTGAGGGCGTACCCACCAATCATGATCATGAAGAAGCGCGGCACAGAATTTATGAAAGAACACTGATTGATAGCTTGAGCAGTCTTGATCACGCCACCAGCGTTGGCTTTAATCTGAGCGCCATGAAGCGTACCGCCTCAAATGTCCGAGAGCGGCTCTCTCCCGAACAATGGAGCACCATCAATCACTGCATTGAAAAATTTCAAGCTGATTGCCATAAAGCTACTGCCTACCAAGATTTTTCCTCTTCACTTGCTATCGAGGCGCTCACAAGCGCGAGTCAGGCTCTGGCTGCTATCACGGGCGCACAAACTGACCGCATGACACGCGACGATGGCTGGCAACTCCTTGCCATTGGTCGTCATATTGAGCGCTTGTCCTTTTTGACCACCGCCCTCGATTTAGCGATCACCTCCGGACTTCTCTTTAACCCTAAAGCAGATGACTCGGGCTATATCGCCCTACTGACATTGTTTGATAGCACCATTACCTTCCATGCGCAGCACCAACAGAGCCGTGAAATTGGTGCACTAGTAGATCTTCTCGTCATGGATGATGAAAATCCACGCTCCTTGGCTTGGGTTAGTAAAGCACTGAGGTCTAGACTCTCAAAACTAGCGGGCACAGAACGTGATGTCCCCGATGAGCTCACGCGTAGCGTCACCAATCTTCAAGATTACTCTTTAGATCTTCTGATTGCCGTCAATGCAAATAACGATCTCCAGAATTTAAGAAGTTGTCTCGCCAATTGCTCGCAGGCAGCATGGAATGTTTCTGATGAAATCAGTGCGCGTTATTTCAATCTCATTCACCATAATGAATATAGCGTTCAGACTTAAGGCTTTGTAATCATGTTGCTTGAGATCATTCACGATACCCACTACTCCTACGATCCCAATGTTGAGATCGCTCAGCACTTTACCCATCTCAAGCCAGCCGCCACGGAAACGCAAGCAGTCATTAGGACTGATGTCCTCATTGATCCCAAACCCGCTTGGCAAGAAGAGCGGGTAGATAGCTATGGCAACATTTGCACCTTCTTCTCACTGCAAAATCGGCATAGTGAACTATTAATTTCTGCAAAATCTATTGTGGACACGGGTCAAGGCCAACAGCATGGCCCGAAGCCTTCTGAAACTCCGCGCTGGGAAGATGTACGTGAGTATTTTCGGTATCACTCCAATACGCGCTGGGACCCTGCTTCAGAGTTTTTATTCACCTCTCCATTTGTCACCTTGCGGCAGGAGTTTGTGGAGTTTACTAAATCCAGTTTCACCAATAACAAGCCAATCTTAGTAGCTGCTGCCGAACTGACAGAACGTATCTATAAAGAGTTTCATTACGTTAGTAAAAGCACAGATATCGATACTCCCGCTCATGAGGCGCTCGCTAATCGTGAAGGTGTCTGCCAAGATTTTGCTCATATTCTCATTGCATCACTACGCAGCATTGGTCTACCAGCTAAATACGTGAGCGGCTACATCCTAACTAACCCACCCCCCGGTCAGCCTCGCCTGATTGGCAGCGATGCTTCGCACGCTTGGGTATCTATCTATATTCCACAAAGCAATGCTGATGGAACTCTATCTCAAGGGTTCTGGTGCGATCTTGACCCCACCAATAATCGCTGGGGTTATGGCTCTCCTGGTGAGGACTATATTCATCTGGCGCAAGGCAGGGATTACTCAGACGTATCACCGGTGCGTGGAGTGATTCATGGCGGCGCAGACCATGTCATGAAGGTAGCGGTTACTGTTCAGCCCACCGAATAAAGTAGTAAGCTTCTAGCTTTACTAGCTTTATCACTCATGTTTGATCTATCCCTTTTCGACTTAAGCCTACTTGCCGCATGCGCCCTGCTTGCGGGCCTGATTGACGCCATCATGGGTGGCGGGGGGATGATTCAGGTGCCAGCACTCTTTTCTGTATTGCCAGGTATGGCGCCAGCTAGCCTTCTAGGGGTCAATAAGATTGCCTCGATCATCGGTACCACTGGCTCAGCAATGCAATACACCCGCGCTAATAAGAGCCCATGGAAGCTGGTGATTATTTCTTCAACGGCTGCCTTTTTAGCATCTGTTGGCGGCGCCTACCTCGTTACCCAAATACCAAACCAATGGCTACGCAGTGCCCTGCCATTCTTCTTGGTCGCCTTGCTCATCTTTAATATCAAATCCAATGCTGGCCTCATTCATGAGCCTCGCCATAAACATCACAAGCAAAATGCGATCGCATCTGCTGGCGCTGGCGTCATTGGTTTTTATGATGGCTTTCTTGGGCCTGGTGCTGGCGCCTTTTATAAGCTCTTTTATACAAGAGTCTTAGGCTTTGACTTCTTACGCTCCGCAGCCCCTTCGAAGTTTTTAAACATCGCATCTAATCTGGGTGCTTTGTGTGTCTTCTTCTATATGGGTTTTATTGACTGGAGACTCGGTATCTTTATGGCTATAGCCAATTTTACCGGTGGTCAAATTGGCAGCAAGATTGCGATTAAGCATGGCAATAGCTTTATTCGTAAAGCCTTCTTCATTTCTGTAACGGCCTTAACCATCAAAACCTTCTACGACGCATTTCTAAAGTAATTGTTATTAGCCTTTTTCTCTGCCTTACTCCTGACTGTTTATGCTGTCATTCGCTACATTGTTTCTAGCTTGGGAGTCAGGTATCTCGTGGATACCTACGGCATGGATAAACAAAAGTTAGGGAAACTAAAATACAAAGAGATTGCCACTCTTAGAAAAAACATCAATCAACTCCGAAAGCAGAATGATGCTTTTTCTCTTGAAGAGCTTGTTAGAAAATATCGGCCTTAGTGGGTTTCTGACGGCTTTGAAAAGAAGCTTTCTTTAAACCACAGCGCTACAGTGACTAAGCCAATCATGATTGGCACTTCAACCAAAGGTCCGATAACAGCCGCAAAGGCCGCCCCAGAGTTGATTCCAAATACTGCAATTGCTACGGCAATCGCTAACTCAAAGTTATTGCTTGATGCGGTAAATGATAGAGTGCAGCAACGCTTGTAATCAATTCCCATTCTCCCTGTGACAAAGAAAGTCAGCAGGAACATAATGAGGAAAAAGACTAGAAGTGGAACGGCAATCGTCACTACATCCATTGGCAAGGACAGTATGAGATTTCCTTTGAGGCTGAACATCACCACAATAGTAAATAGTAAAGAAATCAAAGTAATTTTGCCAATGCGCGGAACAAAATGCTCGTGATACCAGTCTTTAGTAACAAATTTGAGCATCACCGCCCTAGTCAAGATACCTGCAATACAAGGTATGCCAAGGTAGATAAAGACGCTTTGGGCAATTTGACCCATGCTGACACTCACACTGGAGCCAGCTAAACCAAAATAGGGCGGCAAGATAGTTAAGAAGAAATAGGCATAAACGCTAAAAAATAAAACCTGGAAAATAGCATTAAAGGCTACCAAGCCAGCCGCATACTCGGTAGAGCCTTTTGCTAGATCATTCCAAACAATCACCATGGCAATGCAAGGTGCGATGCCAATCAGAATCAAACCAGCCATATACTCAGGCCGATCTGGCACAAAGGTAATCGCCAGAAAGAACATCAGGACTGGAGCAATAATCCAATTCATCAAAAAGGCAATTCCAAAGATACGCTTGTCTTTAAATACATCTGGCAAGTCTTCGTAACGCACCTTCGCAAAAGGTGGATACATCATCAAGATCAAACCAATCGCAATAGGAATATTGGTGGTGCTGACCTGAAAGGAATTAATAAAACCCTCTACCCCAGGATAGAAGTAGCCAAGACCAATACCCAAGGCCATGGCGGCGAAGATCCAGACCGTCAAATAACGATCTAGAAATGACAGTTTTTTAGTAAGTGAACTCATGCTTTTGTGTGGATCTCTTTTAAACTCATTGAATCTAATGTGTCTAATGGCATATCTGCCATCAAATCGATGCGCTTTTTAAGGCCAATCATGACATCCCTAAATGCCCTGTGCTTTTCTTGATCGCTACCCTGAACTTGTGATGGATCAGGAAATCCCCAGTGGGCTGTAGCTGGCTTACCTAGCCAAAATGGACAAACCTCACCTGCCGCGTTATCGCACACCGTAATGATGAAATCCATCTCTGGCGCACCTGGCAAACCATACTCATCCCAACTCTTACTTCTGAGATTTTCTTCTGGGTAGCCCAACTCTTTGGCAATCTCAGCAGCAAAAGGGTTAACGGTTGCGCCTGGTGTCGAGCCAGCGGAATAGCCAACAAACTTACCGCTAGCGTGAGTTGAGGCAAGCGCCTCTCCTAGGATTGATCTTGCGGAGTTATGGGTACACAAAAAGAGGATGTTGTATTGCTTCATAGTGATTTAACCTTTTTAAGAGAATTGGTTTTGGCACAAGATTGGCCACCACAACAGTTATCCAATAAGAACTCACTGAGGTCTTGAACCAACTTGGCATTAGGGCGATAGATGAGATTGCGACTCTGACGCTCCACTAGCAGTAAATTCGCCTGAACCAATTCTTTTAAGTGAAAGCTCAAGGTGGCATTCGGAATACCCAATTTTTCAATGATTTGACTTGGGGTCAGGCCAACATCGCCACGCTGAACAATCAGACGAAAGACGTTAAGACGAGATTCCTGCCCTAGTGCTAGGAAAGCTGAGATAGCATCTGGATTTTTCATATTTCCAATTATATAGAAATATATATGACAAATTGATGACTGCCAATACAGCCTTTAGGGGGTCAAAAGACCCCCCTTAGCAAGACTTACTGTGCTCGGTTTTTCTCAAGCTGGGCATTGACCAGCGTAACCACCCCATCAATAACTGGCAGGCTTTTGCCCTTCTGCTTGGCAATGAATTGCACCAATTTATCCACCCGCTCGATATTCTTAGCACCACCAAACAATGCCCTTGCTGCTGAAGAAGGGCTACCTAATCCATTTGCTGCTACGGCATACTTTTCAAAAGGAACCAAATCCTTGGGATCAGCACCAAGAGAAATACACAAATCTCTAACCCACACATAGGTCGCTTCAGATAGTTTGATGTCACAAAGAGAGTGCTGTCCGATTATTTCTTCAGCTTTCCAAACGCTGCTGCCATCGCGTTGTTGATTGGCGTAACCTTTTTTTCTTCTTGAGCTCTTGGAGCCTTAGGCGTATTTGGTCGGTTAGGACTTCTTTGTTCGGGCTTATCCCTTTGATTTGCGTTTGGGGCCTCGTCAGTTAAGCACATGGTAAGTGCGATCCGTTTACGCTTCTCGTCAACCTCAAGTACTTTTACTTTGACTACCTGCCCTGCTTTGACAACCAAGTGGGGGTCTTTAACAAAGGTATTAGATAAAGCGGATATATGCACTAAACCATCTTGATGTACGCCAATATCCACAAAGGCACCGAAGGCAGCGACGTTAGTCACAACCCCCTCTAAAATCATTTCAGGTTTGAGATCGCTGATCTTCTCAATACCATCTTTAAAGGTGGCGGTTGTGAACTCAGGTCTGGGGTCACGCCCTGGCTTTTCCAATTCTTTCAGAATATCCGTGATCGTCGGCACCCCGAATTTATCATCAGCGTATTTTTCAGGATTTAGATTTTTCAGAATAGTTGCATCGCCAATAACTTCTTTAACGCTCTTCTTAATATCTTTGAGAATCTTCTCAACCAAAGGATAAGATTCTGGATGCACGGCTGAAGCATCTAAAGGGTCATTGCCATTCATGATGCGCAAGAATCCCGCTGCTTGCTCAAAAGTCTTCTCACCTAAGCGCGGCACACTTCTAAGGTCTGCCCTGGACTTGAACATGCCATTGATATCGCGATAAGACACAATGCCCTCTGCTACAGTCGATGAGAGTCCAGATACTCTTGAGAGTAATGGTGCTGAGGCGGTATTCACATCCACCCCGACTGCATTCACGCAATCCTCAACCACTGCAACCAATGATTTAGCTAACTGTGTTTGCATCACATCATGCTGATACTGACCAACGCCAATCGATTTAGGATCAATCTTGACCAATTCAGCCAAGGGGTCTTGTAGGCGACGTGCAATCGATACGGCACCACGTAGCGAAACATCCATGCCGGGAAGTTCTTTAGACGCATATTCCGAGGCAGAGTAAACAGAGGCTCCTGCTTCTGAGACTACGATCTTAGTTAACCTAAGCTCTGGTCTGGCTTTAATCAGATCCTGCGCTAATTTATCAGTCTCACGCGATGCAGTGCCATTGCCAATCGAAATTAAGCTTGCTTGATGCTTCTCAGCCAACTTACTGAGGGCGTGCAGTGATCCTGCCCAGTCATTTTTAGGCTGATGTGGATAGATCACATCAGTATCCAGCACCTTACCAGTTGCATCCACCACAGCCACTTTCACACCGGTACGCATACCAGGATCTAAACCAATCGTAACCCTAGGGCCAGCTGGGGCGGCGAGAAGTAAAGCTTTGAGATTAAGTGCAAACACATGGATTGCCTCTGTATCCGAGCGATCACGAAGTGCGCTCATGAGCTCAGACTCAAGATGCAAGGAGCATTTAATGCGCCAAGTCCAGCGCACGGTATCAGCCAGCCATTGATCGGCTAGTCGTCCTTCATTTTTGATCTTAAATTGATTGGCAATGCGAGATTCGCAAGGATTATGTGGTGCGTCCCATTTGGGTTTATCTGCTTCGCTATCCAAGCGAAGATTGACCATCAAGACCTGCTCGCGACGCCCCCTGAATAAAGCAAGCGCACGATGTGACGGAATCGCTTTTATCGGTTCAAAATAATCAAAGTAATCAGCAAATTTCTCGCCCTCTTGCTCTTTGCCCACAATGACCTTAGATTCCACTACACCATGGTCTTGCAAGTACGCTCTCAATGACTGCACCAAGCCAGCATCTTCAGCAAAGCGCTCCATTAAGATTTGACGGGCACCTTCCAATGCAGTCTTCGTATCCGCTACGCCGGGATTATCGCCCTGATCGGACGTGAAGGCTTCTTTAAGGTATTTGGCCGCCTCTAATTCTGGATCTAGGCTGGGGGTTGCTAATAAATCATTTGCGAGAGGCTCTAAGCCAGCTTCTAGAGCAATCTGTGCCTTGGAACGGCGCTTAGGTTTATATGGAAGATACAAGTCCTCTAGGCGAGTTTTATCTTCTGCCAGCATGATGGCTTTAAGTAACTCGGGCGTCATCTTACCCTGCTCTTCAATCGAAGCAACAATTGTCTTGCGTCGATCCTCTAGTTCGCGCAAATAACTTAAGCGCTCTTCCAGCAGGCGTAACTGCGTGTCATCTAAACCACCCGTAGCTTCCTTGCGATAACGGGCAATAAAAGGAACTGTAGCGCCCTCATCCATTAAAGCAACTGCAGCGGCTACTTGGGCGGGCTTGGCGGAAAGTTCTTGAGCAAGACGTTGTTCAATCGATGGCAGCATAGTGAAATATTGTGGCTTATAAAAATGTAGAGGTATAAGACTAAGAGGGTATTGATTTAGCGCTTTTGTTATTTACTCAGGCACATAGATAAAAGCCACCCGAAGGTGGCCTATATCTCAACTTCACAGTTGATTACTCGCGTGAAGCCTTCTTACGATCATGCTCTTTCAGGTAACGCTTACGAACGCGAACGCTCTTCGGTGTTACCTCAACCAATTCATCATCGCTAATGAATTCCACTGCATATTCCAAAGTCAAATCGACTGGTGTTACCAAGCGAACTGCTTCATCAGTACCTGAAGAACGCACGTTTGTTAATTGCTTACCTTTAATCGTATTAACAACTAAGTCATTGTCACGGCTATGGATGCCAATGATCATGCCCTCGTATACTGGGTCGCCATGCTTTACAAACATACGACCACGATCCTGCAATTTCCAAATGGCGTAAGCAACCGCCACACCGTCATCTTGACTAATCAACACGCCGTTATGACGCTCACCCAAGATGCCATCTTTAGCGGGGGCATAAGAGTCAAAGGTATGGCTCATTAAGCCGTTACCACGGGTCATGGTCATGAAATCACCTTGGAAGCCAATCAAGCCACGCGCAGGAATACGATATTCAAGACGAGTGCGGCCTTTGCCATCGCTCACCATGTCTTGCAACTCACCTTTGCGCTTACCCAAGTCCTCCATCACAGCGCCTTGAGTAGAATCCTCAACGTCGACTGTTAAGTTTTCAAATGGCTCCATCTTCACGCCATTCTCTTCGTGAAATACCACGCGAGGACGTGATACAGCCATCTCGTAACCTTCACGACGCATTGTTTCAACCAAGATAGTTAGATGCAATTCACCGCGACCAGATACTTCAAAAACAGTATCGTCATCGGTTTCTTTCACGCGCAATGCCATATTGGACTTGAGCTCACGATCTAAACGCTCACGAATCTGACGGCTAGTAACAAACTTACCTTCACGACCCGCAAATGGGCTCGTATTCACCATGAAGTTCATGGTTAAGGTTGGCTCATCAATCTTGAGCATTGGCAATGCGTCTGGTTTATCGGCTGCACAAACCGTTGTACCGATCGCTAATTCATCAATACCGTTAATCAAGGCAATATCGCCAGCAAAAGCTTCGTCAACAATTTCACGCTCAAGGCCTTTGAACTTCAATACTTGATTGACGCGACCTTTAAATGGCACACCATCAGGGCCGTTCAAACAAATCACTTCCATGCCGGGCTTAACACGGCCACGGTTAACACGACCAATACCAATTTTTCCTACATAGCTGTTGTAGTCAATAGAGGAGATCTGGAATTGCAAAGGACCATCAGGATCATCATCACGGACAGGAACATGCTTTAACACGGCATCAAATAAAGGACGCATGTCGCCTTCACGAACATCCTCAGTTAAACCTGCATAACCATTTAAGCCAGATGCATAGATGATTGGGAAGTCGAGCTGCTCTTCAGTAGCGCCGAGTTTGTCAAACAATTCAAACGTAGCGTTGATGACGTAATCGCAACGTGCGCCCGGACGATCCACTTTATTAATCACAACGATAGGCTTTAAACCAAGGGCTAAGGCCTTCTTAGTCACAAAACGGGTCTGTGGCATTGGGCCTTCAACCGCATCTACCAAGAGCAATACACCGTCAACCATAGAGAGCACACGCTCTACTTCGCCGCCGAAGTCTGCGTGTCCTGGTGTGTCAACGATGTTGATGTGTGTACCGTCATATTCAACTGCACAATTCTTGGACAAAATAGTAATGCCACGCTCTTTTTCCAAGTCGTTTGAGTCCATGACGCGTTCAGTCATTTTTTCATTTGAGCGGAATGTGCCAGATTGGCGCAAGAGCTGGTCAACCAATGTTGTTTTGCCGTGGTCAACGTGGGCGATGATGGCGATATTACGAAGTGCGCGTTTAGTCATGTGAAGCTTCTAAAGTTAAGAATAAGAATTCAGGTTGGAATAAGGTTAATCAGTCAAATGGGTTTAAGTGGCCTGAGAGATTAAACGCTTTGGGTGCAATACGCCAGAGCGCCAATCAGCAGTACCGATAAAGTTATGCGGGGCAGCAGTTGCGCGATAAATACGCACTAAAGCTTCAATCGATGGCAGGTTGAGAGGTACACGTTGACCCATCTCTAAGCGTTTCGCTTGTAACTCATCCACAGTGAGGTGAGGTAGAGTTTGCAAGAGCGCGTCAACCGGCAAGATATAGTTAGAACTATCTTGTAGGCCTTGTTGAATCGACTCCATCGTAAATGACTGTTCGAGATTTAAGTGCCCTACTTCGGTACGGCGCAAACCTACTAAGTGAGCACCACAACCAAGGGTGTTGCCAATGTCTTCAGCCAACACTCGAATATACGTACCCTTACTACAACTCACTTCTAAGGTCGCTTCCGGCCAATGAATATTGGTCCAACGGATAGCATGAATCGTGATCTCACGCGGTACACGTTCCAACTCAATGCCAGCGCGTGCGTATTCGTACAGAGGCTTGCCATCACGCTTTAATGCCGAATACATCGGGGGCACTTGAGTAATCGGGCCGGTAAATTTTGGCAACAAAGCATCTAAAGCAACTTTAATAGCAAACTCATCAGCAAACGCTGGGAGAGGCAGCACTTCAATGATTTGACCTTCGGCATCACCTGTATCTGTGCGGGAGCCAAACTTCACTTGAGCGATATAACTCTTATCCGCCTCAAGCAAGTCTTGTGAATATTTTGTAGCCTCACCCAAGCAAATCGGGAGAAGACCGGTAGCCATTGGGTCTAATGTACCAGTATGGCCAGCTTTATCCGCATTGAATGCGCGTTTGACCGCAGTCACTGCACCTTGCGAGCTCATGCCAGCAGGTTTATCCAATAAAACAACACCATCGATCCGTATAGACATGAAATTACAGACTCTCGTCTTTACGATCACTATCCACCGCTTGATCAATCAAGCGAGACATTTCAATACCATGCTCCACTGAGCTGTCATAGTGAAAGTGCAAAGTAGGTACGGTGTGAATATGTAAACGTTTGAACAACAAAGAATGTAGATAGCCTGCTTTTTCTTGTAATGCCTTCAGCGCATTCTCAGGCTCAGCACCTAAGACGGTAAAAAACACTTTAGCGTGTGCCAGATCAGGCGTGAGCTCAATACTTTGTAAAGTAATTAAGCCCAAACTAGGACTGCGCAACTCACGAGGAATCAGCTCGGCCAGGTCTCGCTGAATTTGATCAGCAAGACGCTGGTTACGATGCGGGCTAGTTTTATGCATTAGATTTGGAGTTGATTAATTAAAGAGTTCTAGCTACTTCAGTAACTTCGAATGCTTCTAGTTGATCGCCCTCTTTGATGTCGTTATAGCCTTTTAATGACAGGCCGCACTCAACACCAGCACGCACTTCTTTTGCATCATCTTTGAAGCGCTTGAGAGAATCAAGCTCTCCAGTCCATATCACAACGTTTTCACGTAGGAGACGAACGCTAGAGTTACGCTTAACAACGCCATCAAGCACCAAGCAACCTGCAATCGCGCCAACTTTAGATACTAAGAAAACCTGACGGATCTCAACCATACCAGTGATTTCCTCTTTCTTATCAGGCGTCAACATGCCGCTTAAGGCTGCTTTCACTTCATCGACTGCGTCATAAATAATGTTGTGATAACGAATATCTACGCCATTATTCTCGGCCAACTTACGCGCCGCTCCATCTGCGCGAGAGTTAAAGCCAATGATGACTGCCTTAGAGGCAACCGCCAAGTTCACATCGGTTTCAGTAATGCCACCCACAGCTGCGTGAACGATCTGAACCTTCACTTCTGCAGTAGAGAGTTTTTGTAATGATTGTGACAATGCTTCTTGTGAACCCTGCACGTCGGCCTTGATGATCAGAGGTAAGAGTTTTGCTTCAACAGCGCCCTCTTCCATGTTTTCCATCATGGTTTCAAGTTTGAATGCTTGCTGTTTAGCCAACTTCACATCACGGAACTTGCCTTGACGGAAGAGTGCAATCTCACGAGCTTTACGCTCATCAGGAACCACTTGCACTGACTCACCAGCTGCTGGCACCTCAGATAAACCTTGGATCTCCACCGGAATGGAAGGACCAGCCTCATTACATGGCTTGCCGTTTTCATCCATCATCGCGCGAACGCGACCATAAGTAGATCCTGCCAACAACATATCACCACGCTTCAGAGTGCCGGACTGTACGAGTACCGTGGCAACTGGACCGCGGCCTTTATCTAAGCGCGCTTCGATTACAAGGCCTTGTGCTGGAGCGTCTTTAGGAGCTTTGAGTTCGAGAATTTCTGCTTGTAATAGAACATTCTCTAACAAAGCGTCAATGCCTTCGCCAGTTTTTGCCGATACAGAAATAAATGGCACATCGCCACCGTATTCCTCAGGAACCACTTGCTCTGCAACCAACTCCGTTTTAACGCGCTCTAAGTTCGCATCCGGCTTATCAATTTTATTGATAGCCACAACAATTGGAACGCCACCTGCAACAGCATGGTGAATCGCTTCTTTGGTTTGTGGCATCACACCATCATCAGCAGCCACTACCAAGATTACGATATCTGTTGCCTTAGCACCACGAGCACGCATCGCTGTAAAGGCTTCGTGACCAGGGGTGTCTAAGAAAGTAATCATGCCGCGTGGTGTTTCTACGTGATATGCGCCAATATGCTGAGTAATACCACCAGCCTCACCAGTTGCTACTTTTGCTGCACGAATCTTATCAAGCAAAGAAGTTTTACCGTGGTCAACGTGACCCATTACTGTCACTACTGGAGGACGTGGCAACAATTCTGCATCATGACCAGCTGTACCAAGATCTAAATCAGGATCGTCTAATTTGGCAGCATGCGCTGTATGACCCATCTCTTCTACGATGATCATCGCGGTATCTTGATCCAAAATCTGGTTGATCGTCACCATTTGGCCCATACCCATCAGGAGCTTAATCACTTCGGCACTCTTCACGGCCATTGCATGAGCTAACTCTGAAACAGTAATAGTTTCTGGTACGTGAACATCATGAACCACTTTTTCAGTCGGGACTTGAAAGTTTGTATCAACGTTTGCTTCAGCAATTTGACGTTGTTTTCTTCGGCCACCGCCTGAACGCCAACCACCTACGCCGCCAGAGCTATCGCCACGAGTCTTCAAACCGCCAGGCTTCTTAGCGCCCTCTTCTTGCCAAGTAGATGAAGTCTCGGCAGACTTGATTGTCTTACCGCCAACTTTGGCAACAACCTTCTTCTTGTCATCGGCACCTTCAACCTTGGCAGGCTTGTGCAAGGTACCTTTCTTAGCTTCTTCCGCAGCGACTTCACTTGGCGCCTTCAGAACTCGCGCTGGTGCACTCATCATGTCGCGAATCGCTAAAGCCTCAGCTTCAGCAGCAGCACGACGGACACGTATGTCAGTTAATTCCTTTTCTTTGGCAGCCGCTATGTCTTTTGAGGCTTTGTCAGCTTGTGCTTTTTTCTCTGCCGCTTTAGCCGCAGCAGCTGGGGCATCATCAGCCTTTATCTCGATCTCTATTTCTGGAGCTGCAGCTTGTTTTTGGCGTACTTCTTCAGCAGCCTTCATTTCAGCTTCTTGACGAGCCAATAACTCAGCTTGACGCGTTGCTTCGGCTGCGCGCTTCTCTAACTCTTCTTCAGATATTGCATGCTTAACTGGAGCGGCTTTAGTAGCAATTTTTTCTGGGGCCACTTCTACTGCTGGAGTTTCAGCAACTTTGTCGCCCGCTTTAACCAATACACGCTTCTTGCGAACTTCAACCTGAACTGTGCGAGTACGCCCAGCAGAATCCGCTTGGCGGATTTCAGAATTCTCACGCTTAATCAAAGTAATCTTTTTACGATTACCTGTATCGGCATTGCCGTGCTCTTTTTGCAAATGCTCAAGCAGAACAGTTTTGTCCTTTTCGGTAATGCTATCGTCCTCAGAAACTTTTTCGATACCAGCCGCCTTCAACTGCTC